>Ga0307515_10001728_pt1 | contig 48640 bp, 38 predicted proteins | sample 17_EM_MG_FD_194513 | JGI IMG/M metagenome (GOLD analysis project Ga0307515, IMG submission 194513) | Populus trichocarpa ectomycorrhiza microbial communities from riparian zone in the Pacific Northwest, United States - 17_EM | ecosystem: Host-associated > Plants > Roots > Unclassified | place... | reverse complement strand
GTTCCTACCACTTTGCCACTACTTTGGCTCCAATTAAGTATTTGAGTTCTGATCGTATCATGACATGATCAGTACGTAGATTGTGCAGTTTTGGACGCTGTTTCAGCTCCTGGTTTCTGATTTGCGATCCGACCAATATTCATGGAGTGGCTGTGAAATAACGGCAAATTCTACACGAAAATCGCGGGTTTTCGATGGCCCCTCCACGGATATTGGTCGGATCGCAAATCCGAAACCAGGAGGTGAAAAAGTGTCTAAAACTGCACAATCTACATACTGATCATGTCATGATACGATCAGAACTCAAATACTTAATTGGAGGCAAAGTGGTGGTGTTGAAATGCCGGGTTTTGGGTGGTAAAACCGGCCCAATTGCAACGGTCCAGGTTTTCGTGTGGTAAAACCCGTTGCAACAGTTCGGTTCCGGTCCCAACCCTAACCCGGAACCGTTCTAGCGGGTTGGAACCGTTGCTAACACTACATATGGCAAGCATAGTTTGGCGGATGGCGGGCTGCGGGTGGCATGTGGCGTGTGGCATGTGGCGGGTGGCAGATGGCAGGCGGCGTATGTTGGCCGATATCATGACGTCGGTCGATATAGTAGTCAGAACCTTATCTTTAGTGCAGCCACCAGGACAAGATCTCACGATGCCTCAAGGACATGGTGTTGACAATTGCAGCCTCAGATTCTGCAGGAATGGTAGACAATTGGATCTCGGGGAGAGCAGATCTCTGACTCAGTTTCCTCAGCGGAATCTGCAGCCAGTTTCCCATTGAGTTTGGGCATATGTGTGCGCATTAGGTCCGGGGCCGATCATCATGATGGTGATGGTGATGGTGATGGTGATGGTTATGGTGATGGCAATGGCAATGGCAATGGTGATGGTGTTGGTGATAGTGATCATAGTACCACCAGTACTTAGACAAGTAGGTTGGCTAAGTCAACATCAGCATCAAAGCTTCCACAGACTTAGAGCCTTCTACTAGCCAAAGCTTCCACAGACCTAGAGCCTTCTATTAGCCAAAGCTTCCACAAACTCTGAGTTTTCCATCGGCCAAGAGCTTCCCGTGGAAAACTCGACTCCTTCCAATGCGAGGCTCTCTCAAGAAGGCTCTCAAGCAGGCTTTCGAAGAGGCTTTCATGCAGCCTCTCAAGCAGTCTCTCAAGCAGCCTCTGAAGCGGACTCACACCGATAGTGTACAGTACCAGTATAGCAGCGAAGAGTGCAGGCAGTGAGGACTGGTATTTGGTCAATCTCCGGTTGCCAGCCATATAGTGTTCCATAGGCCCACGCGCACATCTCTATGCATCGACCAAGGATTACTATAGGCTGCGCATCACGCAGGGGTCCACGGGAAGCTTGTTATGAGCTGCACAGGTGCGCGTGTGCACATTGCGCAGTCTATAGTCGATTTACACATTTGCTGATGCAACCTGTTGCAACGGTTCGGTTCCAGTCCCAACCGTAACCCGAAACCGTTCTAGCAGGTTAATACCATTGCTAACACAACCAGCGGGTCCGGCTGAAGATGTTAGGGGTTCTCCCCTGATAGATGTGATGGTACGTGATTAATTGTCGAAGGGATGTAAGCAACGGAGATACTTCTGGTCTAGTCACGTGGTATTCATAACGCTAATCCTAGACTTTGCAAGTACGCCAGTCCTGTAGTCTTTAGCGGGATCACACAGAAGCCTCGTGTTGATTTGATAGCAAGCCTCTCTGCTAGCAGATTCATGGATGGTTCATATACTACGGTAGAACTGATTTGATGATGCCACAACCTTGGCCTGTTTTAAGCCTTCAGGGCTAAAGTTGCCAGTTATTTCAGACCGGATTGATTAAACTAAGCTCAGTGGGACTGGACAAGTCGACTGCATTAGCACGACTGACATGTCAGGCAGACGATAGCCATTATGCAAGAAAGTGGGACTTCAAGCCGTTTCCCTGTGGAATCGGAATAACTTGGGTACTCCTTCGCCAATGAGATAGCTCACCCTAAGCATAGTGTGTCCGATTAATTGAGACGTTGGCAAGCAAATAAAACCCAAAGCTTCCAACTCCCTTGGCTGGGATATGTGACCAAAGCAAACTACTATCTGACTATATTGCTGAAGTAGTACGTCCAGATTAAATGTAGACAGAGCAGTGGTGAGCCACCACATACGACTCTGAAGCAGATAAGCCAAATAGCCTATATGGTGAAGGTTGTGTCTTAATATATTAAGCAATCTGTTTAAAGCACTCCAAATAACCACGTCAGACAAGGAGGTGTTTCAAATATCCGAAATATACGAGTTGCAAGATATCTAAGTTGAAGTTACTGTTTGAATCAATCTTAATGCAGATGATGGCCTGATTCTTATCAGCAGCATAATGCTTCAAAACCAATCATGCCATTACACGATAACCTTTGGGATGTGTGGTCCACTATCATAGCGCCTGGCTTATAATACAGAGTACTCTACCATATGACAGATGAGATGATAGCAATCCTTGATTGATGATGATGGCCCTGGCACTGGGGAGAGTAACTCTTCAAAACCAATCATACAATACAAGAAGGCTATAAAAGAACGACAAAGCTCTGGCTTTGGAAGGATAGCCCCACAAGCACAAGATGATACCTACCTGCGAGAACGAAGCTGAAATATTATTGTTGTTTTCAGTTCTCATCATTATTATTATCATTACCAAGTATATTATTATAATCTATTAAGATTGTACGCGGTTCCCCCACCTCATGGTTGAGAATAAGTTCAATAACAAGTATGACGTTCTACTGTGTGTGCGATCTTTATTACTGGACTGGTTCAAAAAAGATGATCAGTTATTTGCAGCACAGTGCATCTGGTGCCTAGCAAGTATAATCCAGTTTACAGAGGTATTAATTTATTATCATCACTATAATATATTCCCTTCAGATTATATAAAGAACCTTAGGGTTACACCTTCACCAGATAAACCTGCCAACCGTTTATTGATTCCAGCATCTGATATTCTGGAATTGGATATTGCAGTTTAAATTATAAGTCCTAGCCAAGATCTAGGGTAGCATCCCTTCAGGGAAGAGATTTCGTTAAGCCATCGGGAAAAGCATCAGCAGAATAATAAAACAATGTTACATATGACATGCTCTGGAGGGTTATTCAAGAAGAATACGAATTATACAAATTTGGAATTGGAAAAAAGATTTTGAATGCAATGTGCTAAGCAGCGCAGAAATACTAGGTCTCTTCTTAGAGAAGGGAAGTTGAATTACTGAGGGAGATTATGCTGTGACATAATATTGCTGATAGTATCTGAATGCCAGATTGATCAAGGAGAAATTGGGATTTGTGAACATACGTGTCAATTAAGATTGCACTATCAACAGGCAAAATATTACTGCTATGATATTAATTAATCGCTAAGATTAATTATACCAATACACTTAACAATATTGATTAATCACCAAGATTAAATATACGAATACACTTTACAATATTAATCAATCACCGAGATTAATTATACAAATACACATTACAATATCAATTAATCAGCGGGTTTAATTATATGAATTCACTTCATTGATTAATCACAAAGATTAACTATATGAATTCATTTTATGAGATTAATTGATCATCGAGATTAATCATCTGAGTACAGAATCTATCTGTATGTATTGTCATTATTGTATCATGCCACAATACGATTTAGTTGCTATTTACATAATAGCATCCGACATGAGTATATATATCTGTCCTCTTTGCATATACGATCTGTATAGACTTCCGATACATTGTGTTTGGAGATATGTATAAGAAATTACAATAGGAACTAAGGCCGTGTACCTAGTACTTGCTTTTGTATCTATTGATACTTGTGCATAAGTATGACTACTTAGAAGGAAGCTCCCCCAGAACACCCAAAGTATTAACGGGTTACAAACTATTGATACATTGTGCAAACAGTACCCAGAGAATCCCGAACCATTGCAAAGAGATCTCTAAGAACCTTCATCCTGGGAGGGGGATGGTGTGACAGTTCGGAATTTACGGAGAATAGTTACGGCGCGAAGGAGTTCGGAAATGAATACAATTGTCACATATGATGGGTTCCAACAAGGAAGCAGGGGAAGGTATGTCACTCATTTAGGAATCTAAGGAGAGAACGTTCTACAAGGATGAAAGATAATGCGAATGGTGGGCAAATAATGTAATGCGGTAAGGATAGTGTGAGGATGTTGTAAGGAAGTATTGCGATGTCAGACATTGTGGTGTGATTGTTTGATTAAGAAATTGTTGTTAGTGGTGTGTAAGATCATGAGCGAGGATTGGGATGATACTTTGGAGCATGAGGAATGATTCGAATGTGGCAGACAGAGTGTATATCAAGTGAGGTTGTTTGGTGTGTGTGTGTTTGTGTGTTATTCACACTGTATTCACTCTACTTAGAGTATGACAGAATCCATTTTTCCCTAATACTCCGCAGTGTGACCCAGACGTGTCTACCAAGCCCTCCTCTCGGTCAGATTGTACCATCCCTTTCTCGTTCCTCCCATTTATCCACCCCCCCACCACCCCTCCTACTCTCCCCTTCTCCGATGCAGGGTCTCATTGATGTCATCACAGTGGAATACCCCAACTGGCCAATCCCCATCCGTTCCACCCCACCCCCTTACTAGGTCTTGGTTGACTGACCAGCATGTTGGATCGAAAGCACAGAAGGTGCGTTCAGGTTATTTGTGGAGCAGGTGCCGGGATTCGAACCTGTTGCACAGTAGTATAGCAGCACAGCTTCTTATACAATCATCAGCATGTTAACCACTACACTACAAGGACCCGCCCCGGTTGTTTGGTGTTGGAGGATTTCCTTTTCTTCTCTCTTTACTCTTTCTCTTGTATAGCAAAGCAATAGACGACTTTGGAAAATATCTTGACTCTTGCCTTGTCTTGTTCCCTCGATACGAATTTCGAGTTCAGCTGTGCGACTTCAATATCACCTACCTCCGACCCCGCCCATTACACTGACTGGGTCTGGACCAATTTCCACCTCACAGATTGTACAGTCTACTAGAGTCAAATCAACCAGGTCAAACATTAAAGATGGTACTTGCTTACCCCTAGACTGAAGCTGTGACTGTGGGCACTGTCCTGTCCACCTTGAGGAGGGAAAACAATTGGAATATTGGCTTTGCTACTGGAAGCAGAGTAACAATCCCACAAGAAATGCCAAATCTCCATCAAAATCCCGCTGGGCTTGCACCCAATGTGACCAGCCATTGTGTCTCGATAATGAAAGGAATTGTTTGTTGAGTTCCATCAGCTGTAAAGGGGTGGGGTGGGGTGGTAGCTGGAGGGGGTGGATAATGGAAGGGCTGCTGGGTTTACAAAGCCACACCTGATGTAATTTACAATTCATTTGAATAGAAACTTTCATTTGCTACCAGAGGATACTTTATCAAAAGGAGAGCCTCTGGCGGTCTTTTTTGGGGCGTGGTTGTGGCGGTTGTGCGGGTGGACCATACGGTCCGGGAACCGGTTACGATCCTAGAGGGGATGACGGGTAGCAGAAGGAGAGCTTCGCCATCTAGCCGGCCTGCCCGGAGGCGGAGGTGATTAGGGGTCTGTCATACTCTAAATAGAGTGAATACAGTATGATTAAAACAAAAAACAAAAACCGGTTACGATCCAGGGGATACATACAGATGGGGGCCGAGTATAATTGCTGAGCCCGTTCCAAATGCTGCGTGCTCGACTGCACAAATCGACGTTGCTCTACATCTCGAGCGATTGCGTTATATAGGTACTCGCTCTTGCTGACTAGTTTTTTCAGCGTCCGATGCTAGAACTATTTAGTATAGTTAGGGGAATTATCATTCAATAGTATGCAACTCATGAAGGGCTTTCCGGTTTGTTCTACATGATGTAGTCGAGATATGGAACGTCTAAACTAATTACTAGAGGAACGGGATGTCATCAGACTTTTGCCAGCTATCACTGTAGGAATTCGGACCCAGAAGACTCTAGGCAATATTTAGCAACTCATGGGAGAGGGTGGTGGTTTTGCAGTCGGTTCTGAAGGCGAGCTCTCATTCAATTAGGTTTCCAGGAAGTAATAGAAGATACAGCACGTACTTCAGCAGTTTCCTAAAGATCCATACCCGGTCACCAGAGATCATTAGCTATTGTACAGGTTGCATATCTGGTGGTGGCAAGTGGCGAGTGACTCAGAGTGGTAAAGGAATCAAAGTTTTCCCCGATGATTCTCTGTATATAAGTCGAGTCTTTCTCCTTATCTCTTCTCACTGTATCATAGAATCTATGCACACAGTTCTCCCCTTCATATCGTAACAGTCTAGAAAGATGGGGATATCACAAATAGAGCAATTTAATCAACCGTGTAAGCTTTCGTAAAGTACCCAAGCCTCCACATCAACCTCTAAATAGGGTTTTTTAAAATACGTTGGCGCCCCGAACTGTATGCTATCCGTGTTCCCTTATTAGACAATATTAATGTAAACCCTAGAGTAGTCCAGAGCACCCGCGTAATGCAAGACACAGCATGCCCTACTAGTGGTCGTTATGGTATAGTAGTATTATGAGTCCATACCTTGTTCACCATGGCATACTATATTTGTATATGTAACTCGAGTTACCTAATACTCAAGCTATGCGAAATATGCACTGACGTATCTCTCCTCTCTTTAGGCTACAAATGTTATTTCGAGACAAGTTTGCAATTAACACTGACAGCTCGGTGGCTGAAAAAAGCCGTCCGTTGCGTGATAAGGCATTGCACGTACTAAAATCATGGCGAACTTGGCCACGGGTGAGGGGGATTAGGCACTGATTAACACAAAACAAAAACTAGGCCACGGGTTCTTGCAGTGGCTTACGCAAGTACCTTTATCACTAATACTAGTTATACACGTGCACTTTTGACTTAGTACCTTGCGTAATCTGTTATAGACGTCGTGAGCAGATAGCCACGGGCTGTGATTGATATCACATAGCTGTAACTCACGAGACATGAGGGTTCTGGTGTCGAGTGCTGACGTATGGTTTCACACCACAACTTCATGATAGATACCCATACTGGCGGATGAGCAATGTAACGGGCGCATTGGGTGGATCAGAACTTGTAAGTGCGCAAGTTTCCAGTTATCGGCAATTTACCTTTATAACACTTTTCCTGAGCAACATCTCATCAACTTTCACTGTTAGTTATACGAACAGTGTTTAGTAATAAATTTAGTACGTATACACCCCTCCACACATTGGTAGCTATTTCATTCATTGAGCTGGGGACCGATCCACAAGCTGGCCTAAATACAGCGGATGATAACCCTTCCCTCCCCGTTTATATAAACTAAAAAGCCTTCTCTTCCCATGAACGACGCCTCGCAGACAAACAAAAAATAAAAAGGAATAAAAAGAGAAAAACTAAGTTCAAACTATGTAACAATGTAATCCCGAGACATTAAAGAGAAGATCAACTTCTCCCCATCGGCAGAATTTAAAAATCCTCGCAGAGGATAAATATGTATGAACAAAAAGTCTCGGGGGTTCATAGTTGGAATGGCGAAAACGAAACAAAAAGGGTATTGAACCACAAAACAAAGTGAAGGAAGAAAACGATGTAAAGCCGGTCGAACAGTCCCAAAATAAAAAAGCGGGGAAGGAAAATGACAGGTACGCCAGAGTCAAAAGTAAAACAGCAAGGGAGAAGAAAATGCAATGCATGAACGCAAAAAACACGCCCCACGTAACCCCCCAATCATGATAACCCCAGATATCCGCAAACCCCAACTAAAGTACGTGATATGAACAATAATTTTGCACGTCTCCTAAACAAAAAAAAGAATCCCCATCATAAGCGCTCCTGCCCAATATCACTGCTTCCCATTGCCCGCAGGTCATGAAGTCTTAGGTATTACCGACTTTTCGAAGCTGACCTTTCATGAAACGAAACTCGTTCGTGCCGACTTTTGACCGCCTCATTGTTTCGGCGACCCCACAGTCGTTGCTATAGGACGTCAAAAATGTTGCGGATTACCGGAGTTGAAGTGCCGCGTTCCGTTGGACTTCGGGGGTCTGAAAAGATTGCTCCCCATGTTGACATTCTCCTAGACGGCATGGTAGCCCAGAACCCACTATTCCTTGGGCTCGTTATTGATGGCGTCGGAGGTGCCGTGTTGTCGTCTACATCACTTTCGAAGCCTCCGGGCATGCGAAACCCCTTTTCAACTGTATACGCGCTGGAGGCCCGAGGAGGTGGCGGAGGAGGCATCCGTGTTGGTTCTGGTGGTTCGAAGCCTCGGGTTGATGGCCAGGGGTCTTGTTGCGGTTGTGGAGACGGTTCTCCTGTAGGGAGATACAGTTTTGCATCGCCATCGGGCCATGATTGTCTGTTTTGAGTGGATAGAGTGGATCCAGGAAGACTGACCAGGCCTGGAGGCGCTGAAGACGGACCAGGCGATATAGCCGATTTAAATCCACCACTCGCCGACCTTGTTCGTACAAGTTGTGGCTTACGGCTATCGGGTTTCAATTCCATCGGTGACATCATGGGAGAAACAGATGGCGAATTCCTTCGTTCGGGTAAAGGTGCAGTCTGGGGTTCTGGGATGGACCCAGAGTCATCATCACAATCCATCCCTCTCCCCCGACCCAAGCCACCAGTACCCAAGCCCTTCATCGTGTTCCTTAATCCTGCTGTTGCTGGCCCTGCACCTCTCCAACCCGTAAATGCAGTCTTTGGCGCCTCCGTTGAAATCATCTTCTTCCAATCCGTCAATTGGTAAATCAAACTCATGTTTGGTCCGATCCACCGGCTCTTTGCCTTTACTGCGCTATAGGCATCCTGCATTGACTTCTCTGGGTTCTTAAACATGGAATATGCAATGAGCAGAGTGGCAGATCGACTAACGCCGCACTGGCAATGCACGAGGACCTTCTTCCCCTCATTCGACCGCTCATTGATTAATTCGACCAACGCGGGAAGGTCATCCAAGATTGGCGTATTGTGGTCCCAAGGCATATGTATATATTCTGGCTCCTGCTGCTTTGGCTTGGGTGTCACGCTACCGTCTCTTACTGACACTGGCGAAAACATGGCATCTTCATATGCTGTCTTAAAGCTGGATTCGGTGCATGCAGTATCCGGGACGGGGGAATTTGCGACTCCCTTGTTAGCGACTCCCTTGAACGGATTAAGAACTTCTCGTGCAACATTGATGATGACGTCAAACTGTGAAGCCAGCTCGGCATTTGGTTCCGCATAGAGATAGATGTTTGGCTCAAAGATTAGTGCGGGACCAGCTGGATAAGCTGGCGACTTCGCTTCCCCAGACCGTGGGGGTTCATCCTCTTCTTCATCCATTTCATGCAAAATTTCGGGTGATTTGGGAGGGGAATTTGATTCTGCCGACGATGGTCCAGAAGATGCGGTTTCTGACGCCCATCGATTGTTAAACACCGGTCGTTGCTGAAACTGAAATGTTGTCTGCCGGAAGTTTGCAGACTGGGGTAATGTCATTCCACCGACCGGACCTCGAAGACCAGGAGAAAATAATGAAGGTGATGATTGGTGATGCCGCAAGGGCTTCTCCGACAAAGTTGCTGGCAGTTTTATGGTTAATCCGAGGTGGCTTGGTCTCCGCCGGGGGTTTTGCGGGGGAGGAGGCATTATGAATGCTGGTGAAGATGGCGCCGATATTGACTTCGCTGAAGACTGCTTCGACTTATCGCCATCATCCGTTGCGGCCGTCGACAGTTGCGGCATCGGTGACGGTGGTACGTGAAGTGATAGATTCTTAGTGTTTCGGGGCTTTTTACTGGGTGACTGTGGTCGTCCACAGCCTAGTCCGGGACTGGGGGGAACAATTGATAGGTCATTTGCAACACGACCCCTAGACCGGAATGAGGGAAGGGCCATCAAAGACCCTGGAGAATCTGGTGAAGAGTCTGGCGTAATCTGCTCTTCCGCTGTATCCACTGTAGATATTGTAGTTGTGGGTGAAGAATTATTCGATGAGGAAGCGGAGGTTGAGACACTGCTATGCGATTTGTGTATTGAATTCTGCAGTAATGTCATCCCTGGTGCCGGGGCCAACTGATCTGCTGCGAATGAAGAGAAATGACTTGTTTCCTTCACAGGCGAGCAACCGGACATATCTGTATCGAATATTGAAACAAATGCAGGCACGGTTGATATTGACGAATTATTGCCAGATACCGTCGTTTGCGATTTACAGAACGGATACCGGCGCTTTAACGATAATGTCATACGGCGTTCGGCGGCGAGGGCCGGTACTTTGGAAGGAGGGTCTATTTCCTGCAAATCGGACGGTGATGACGGACTCGAAGAAACGAGTGTGTATGTCCTCTTGAGCGAGGGAGAGTCAGTCTTCGTAACAGACGCCATGGCGGCGGAGATATCTTTTCGAACAAAACAGAAAGAAACTGTAGAAGAAGGCGAAAGAAGGACGTGTCCTACCATAACCAAGGGAGAATGAAATCTGAATGTGGATGTGAATTGGAGAGGGGGGTGGGAGTGACGGGTCCGGGTATAATGCGATTTTGTTGATGCGAATGATGCAGTGCAAGGGTATGTAAAGCAGGTGTTGAGTGCGCGCGGGAGTGGGAAAGGGGTGGTACAGGTGAACTCTTTTAACCAAAATGGGAACTCACTTGAAACCGAACTGCTTCAGGCCTCGTCTGACAAGAGATCCTTCGCCACGCGCTCTAAGAAATCCAGAATAGAATGGATATTCCGGAAGATGCGAATGACTGGCGGGCGAGACAACGGCCGGACCGCGACGCCAGCCAAGGCACACGACGTCAACAAGCACTGTCTGTCGTCTGTAGGCTGCGTATGCGTGGAGCACTAGTAGTGGTAATAGGGTTTAAATATGGAGTCGCTGTCGTTGTCGTCGCCGGTCCTCTCTCTTTCTCGTCCGCTTTCTTTCCGAAGGAAGAAGGTTGACTGAACTTCTTTTGGAACTTCGTAGGATTACCTCCTCTTGGGCGGCGTGCTCCGTTGCAAGGGTGAAGGGCGAACGAAGATGAAGGGTGTCTGGGACGAGACAAGCATAAGCCTCCGTCCAATCTGGACCTGCGCAGCATGCGTATGTGTCCCATGCCTATCATAGCAACGCCCAGGTATCCCGAAATAGGAACCGACAGGGGTGGCACAGGGATAGACTGATGGCAAGGAAGAACCGGAGCGGCTACATACGAAGGCGGCAAAAAAAACAGCAACTCACCGAGAACAGAGTAAAACAGACAGCAGACAGCCAGACGGTGCCAGTGTGCAGCGCAAGTGCAGTAGGAGGTATCGAAGCAGCGTCGAGGAGTACAGTGAGTACGACCACCGCCACAAACACACAACTACAATACTAAGTATACTAAGCAATAGCAAACAGTACCTCGGATCTATCGCTATCGATTATATTTGCAGCTGCGCGATTATTAGAAACAAGCACTCGCGCGATCAAGAGTTGCTATTGCTGATGTTGGCCCGGCGTTGAATGATGTCTCGTCTCGTGTCGCGACAGGTACCAAGTAGGTACTGCGCCAGATGCCGTCAGTACAAATACAATTCCAACCCACCCTCCAAGCCTGGACTCTCCATACGCACCTTGAGCTTATACTGTATGCAAGAAGGTCGAAGTCAAAGTCGGCTCCCAAAAGCAACCTCAAACGCCACTTTCTCGCCCGGGGTCTTGAACAGGAATTTTGATGAGAAGGATCGAATGGCGATACCGACACCGACTACAATTTGATCAGTAGACGAAGGGAGAGTATGCGAGTATGACGACCAGAGAAACGGATCCGTTAAAGGAATGAAAACGGCGTTCCTATTTCGGGTGAAATTGGTTTTTGTCGTTTGAACAATGTTCAGCGTCTCGTGGTAGGCGAGGAACTCTGGCAATTTAATTATCCCCCCTAACTTGACACTTTTGAAATTTGTTTTGTGTGAAAAATCAATCAATCCATAGATTCCGAAGGCAGTCGACTGTTTCTTGTATCCTGTCGCTGGCTCTGTCGCTACTACGCGGGAGCTATCTTCGTCTTATCTGTAATCCGTAACAATGGTTAATTGTCAAAAGGATAAACCACGAATTTGAGGTTGATGGTACTAGCCACTGAATGGACCGTCGAACGATTAGCTCAATGCCAAAACACGATCAAAGCTCCTTAACACAAGCAGCCACGGGAAGATATGTTGAATATGCATTGAGTAGTGGTAGATATAGTGAAACTGGGTTCAAACCGCACAACGGGGGTGCAACGCAAAGTGCCTTACTTTTCGCGTGCAGCCGCATGGCAAAAGGTAACGATAGTTAGATAGAAGAGGGATCACTAACACGTACATCGAGCACCAGTTGCAGTATTAGCAGCTCGTAATCCAATCGCGCCGTTGAGATTGCCGGAGTAGGAGGCGAGGATTGGTGAGTCTCGGTAAGAGACAGGCGGTGTTTGTTGGGGGAATATGGAGTCGGTGATGGAGGCGGCGAGGTAGGCGGGCGATCCTGGAGTGATGGTTGGTAGTAGTCTCCTGCTTGCAACTACAAGCGGGGTGGGGTGGGCGACAGATTGTTGACGCGGTGGTGAATGTGGAGGTGGGGAGTTGGTAGAGGGTGACCAACGGAGGGAACGCAAGGATTGCCTGAGCAAGGACACCCCAGGGACTCAATCATTCATTGCATCTGAGAGATGGATGTTTCACAATAATCATATCATCAATACATGCACCTGTATTCGTTCACTCACTCAATTGCCACAGAGGTGGCGATCTAGACGGTGGATATCTCGTATAGTATTGCTATCGGATAGCCAGAGTTCTCTCCCGGACGTCACACTCGCTGTAACCATCGTCATCAACATATTAGTGATGTTTCGAGAACCACCAATCAGCCAAGTAAAACAAAACGTTTCAATCACGTCACTAGCTCACTAAAAGTAGCAACGGGGAACTCTGCCAGGATGGTTATTGCCGCTTCGTTTTTTGTATATCAGTTTGGCTTCTACTTTTTCTTTCTCTTCTTTTCCTGCTTTTTCTCCTCTTCCTCCATGCCCTCGTCTTCCTCTCCGTATTCTCCTTTCCCTCCCCCACCGCCTGCACTGTCTTCGTTCGTGGTGGCTACTGTTGGTATTCCAGAAATAACCACACCCTTGAAAGTCGAACATCATCCCTGTTCTCCCCGCCAATTAACGAATATCCCGGGTTTAGCGTCTTCTCTTTCGGGGTTAACGTCATGTCTTTCCCCTCTCGCGTCGCCAGTTCTCGCGCTAGTGTTTCATGTTCTCCTGAATCATGTTTTTTCTCCATCATCAAGTTTCATTACTTTATTCGACGCCGCTACTCATTTTCTCTCTGCAGCCTCTACTTTGACTAAAACTTTTGATATCGGATGCCTTGAGCCAGTTTCGAGTGTGTTGCCAAGTGTGAAAGTGCGTCCGAAAAGTACCCTTTGGCTCCACTTCCCTCTCATCACTTGATCTCACCGTTTCAACCTACAATGCTCATTCTCTGGTACAGTTTATAAGTGCACTGCAGACTCACCAAATGCTGTTAGGCCACCCCTAACCTTGAGAGCTCACTACGGAACTGTATTCTCTTTGTTCAACGGAGTTTGAGTTATTCGTTTTCAAGTCGTGAGGAGTATCCTATGTTTCGGATGTTCTGTGATTTCTCACGTCGTTGAAGGCCGTAGAATGTGATGCGACTCAACTACTTAAGTAAGGCTGAACAACCAACAATCATGAGACTTTTGATGGTTTGTGTTTGGTGCAGCCCTGACAGTAGGGACAACTAGATGGTGTCATCAACGCAATATGCCGGTACCCAATTGCCTGGTTATGGTTCCCTTTTTTGCGCTCCATTCCACTAGTGAGACGACGGCTCAAACCTCCCCAATCCCTATTTGTTTAGGTCTGCACTGTAAATGTCCTGAAGTCTGGTACATACAGGGAGAACGGGGTTGCCATGGTAACTGCATTGCTGTGGGAACCAAATGTGCAGTCTTCGTTGGTTCGTTCGGTTTGCTTGCAGATGTAACCACCGAACCAACTACTTCTTCTCGGCTGAGTTCTTAACGCGCGTATAAGTATCATGCCTTCCAACGTTTAGTACGCATCTAGAGGATAGGAGTGAACTGACCGCCCTACTACCAACATTTTCTTTCTTTCTTTTTTTTTTGTTTTTGCTTTCTCGTGGTTGCTTGAAGAAGTTGCCGTGGTCCCCAACAGAAATTCTCGCTGTGGAGTAACTATGGCAGCTAGACTTGCCCTCGGAGCTTTTTGGTTGTCCTGTCCCTAAGCATGTCTGATCCGCAACGAAGCTCTATCAATGAAATTTCTTATCGCTCAACCCTATTAACCTAAGTAACAAAGCCTTCAAGAGCCAGTGCAGTTCCGACGTTCGCACATACTATCAGTCTTCTATGCTACTTATCTGGCGTGCTTGGTATGGAAACACAGCCCGCCGCCGATGGTAGAGCCGACATGGCGCGCGCTAATTCTTTATATCGCCCACCTCAAACTATAAATATACTCCAGGATACGGTACATGGCCGCCTCTAAACCCTCGGCCACTTTCGCCTTCAACGCGAGAACTATCGTTGCTTCTCTTGATTGGCAAACTGTCTTTAAGCAGACGGCTCAGGACGCAGGATCATGGGCTTGCAAAACCGAGCCGGGGCATATTATTATGTCAACGCTGGTTGCAACCGGAATCAGTAGCATGTCTGATGAATGTTATACCCGCTCGGTCCAGCCATCTCACATTCCGCAAAATACCTTTTGTTCTAGTTGACATTGACTACGTCCGGGATATCAACTTGTCGTAGACGGTGATCTTATCGATTCGCCACGGAACGTTGTATTCCTGTATTCCGAGCCGCATCCTCTTTTGGCAAATGGTACATCTACTTCGGACCAATTCCCGAGTCCCTGGATCAATGGACACCGCACTGGAATTAGGAGGTATTGTTAAGATTTTGTTAAAAAGTCCGTCGTACAATTGAGTTCCGGAATCTGAGGCTGTTTGTGGTGCATAAAGGTAAAAAGCACACCCCCTCTCATGTGTGCCTTAATTCCAATACCCAGAGACTGCATACACTTGGACTGTCTCTGTATTCCATGTGGTCAGAATGAACTTTGTTGGTGATACATCTCAGTTCTAATTGCTATCCGCACATACGAAGTGAATTGAAAAACACTTACTATTTCTCGAGATACCCCTCAGACGCGACTGCAACTACTTCTGCTTTGGTGTAAGTTCCACGTGATGCATAATCGCCTTGCAGCCACCAATGCTTTCTTTCTAAAAGCGGCCGCCAGAGTAACGACTGTACATAATTTAGTTTAATCTCTTAAAGTCAATTGTCCTTCAAATGGCGATTGAGACAGCTTGTTCTGACCTCAGACGCAATAAATAATAGTTGAGATAAGACAAAATATACGAAGGATTCTCCATCACTCAGTGTTCTGGTCCCAGCGCCCGGGCAAACCGGTAAATAAACCACCCGAAGTGTCTAAAAGCAAACAGCCCCAAATGGACAAAAGAAATATTGCCTTCTAAAGTTGTTATACTATGCCTACCAATAAATAGCCAATCATCATTCCGAATATGCCTGAAGAATTCTGCGCCAAGGCCAACCTCATAAATTACAGGCGGGCCACAGATGTCGATACCTACAGACCTGCAGGCACTTTCAGACAGGCCGGGCCGGGCCGGCAAGGGAGAAACATATCCATTACAGTTTGGCGGCAATCCAGTTAGTAACAATTGGCACAATGATACGTCACAGGCTATTAGATAAAAACCCAATATGATTTAGCATTCTTGGATGGATTTAAGAACCATACCCTCGATCCTGAGAGCCTTTGTCAAATCCATGGAGGTATACATTCACCAAAGTTCCCGCGAAACGTCTTTTTAGAACGTGAGTCATATAGGTATGTTGCTCAAGGCTGAATCAAGCCTTCCATATCAGAATCGTGGTCAATGTACTAATGCATATCAACGACGCATTCTAGAGACAAGTCAGCCCCAGAAAATAAGCATGTTTTGAGTGTACTATATGCAGAGTATTGCTGAGCAACAGTGACGCTGAGTGGCAAGGATGAGTTTAGTCACTTCCTCAGTAAGGGTGAATGAGGCGAAAAATTCACCACTCAGAATAGCTGCGAGTAAGTGAGATTGTTGAAAAAGCGATAGATATGTGAGGTAGATACCGTTCTTCTGCGCATGAAGCTACGTCCCAGGTCAGGAACCCTGCAGTAACTTTAAATACATTACTGCGGAGCCGAAGTCAGCGCGCCACTGCAGATCTGTCTGCGAATGATCGATACGAGATTTATATATGAATGGCCTTAAATTTCATGGGTTCTTTTCAGCAAAGCGAGACAAGAATGATAAGGAAGCTGCTGAGTGCTGGGAGATCTTTGTTGAAAAATTTTCACTCCACCTCTTAAACATTAGAATGATGAATCGCCAAGTCGAAACAACTAATGATTTCAAACAACCTCGGGAGACTTGAAACCCGTGAAAACGAGGCTGCAGCTCGACTGAAATTCAAGCTCATCTCATTCCTTGGGAACATCAGAAGGCTGGTGAAATGTCATTCCTCAAATTCCTGAGCAGCAACGTTTCATGATATCCGTGCGTCCTGGGTCGCGGAGAAGGACCGGGTATATATTATCTGCTCCTTCATTTCGTCCACCCAATGACAAAGGCCTAAATATGTAACCCACCAAAAGAACTCGTTCCCCTTTCTAATCTAGACGACGGGGGGAAGCAATTATGCGAGATCTGGGAAAACGGGGGAGCCGAATGTGGAAAGATTGGGGTTTGGTATCTGTGTCGCCATGTGGCGGATATAAAAAGATCATGCCAGTACTGATGTCTTCGAAATTAATACTCTACACGTGGCTACGGGTACACGAAAATGGAGGAACGTTGAAGGAGAACGTTGTCGTTTCCTCACATCTGGCGTTCTATGGTTTATATTTTCGACGTTACCGTTTTGCATAAGAATTGTAAGTATCTACTTGTACTTGGAATTTAAGTCGTAGGTTTCGGTGAAAGCACTATTTATAAGTATCTCGGGTGAAAAATCAGCGTAGTACCGGTCCGCCTTGATACACCGATTTACGGTCAACAATACTCATCATCCATCTCCGGATGCCACTGTTTTGCTGTATTTAAAGAAATGGGTACTGAGATATCGACAAATAGAATACGGAGTTGGTTTACGTATACCTATTATTATTCGCTGACGATGGTCAATTTCCATTATACACACGGAGATAGCGATTTGTGCGGCCTTAGTTAGAGTAATCCAAGCTCAACCCAAACCTAACAGTCATTTTCTTCGCAACTCAAAGCCCCAAACTATGAAATCTACGCGTCGTTGTGGCTCTGTACCTTGTAGTGGAGAGGCAGGTGGCAGGATTCTAGCCGCTACAGGCATCCTGGTAGTTATCCGCCTCCACCTTCTTCTCCGTCAGTTCTCGACACCAAAAATGGAAAGAGGACTACTTGTTAGGGAATAGCACGGCAATTGGCAACAAGGAGGCTGGTTCACTAACAAAGCAAGCATGACGAAAGAAGCTGCTTAATTGGCTGAGCAGATGGGAAGGCATGCTTTCAAAGCTTTGGCAATAGTTAATACTCAACTGGTTGGTTGTGCCGATGAGCTGCCATATAGTCATACACAGTCACTCGGACGGACCAAGACCGAGCAGATTATTATTTCGCACAGGTTGGCTTGGCAAAATGTGGCCTTTCTATATACCTGACGGGATAGGGTTTCGCGGAGCCGTTCACATCTTTCCTCCGCATACTCCCCCGCACTGCCTTACCTTATTGTTGCCGAAGCCCTGTTGCCCGCTCCTCCACCGTCCAGTCATCACCTAGCCATGTCTAGTGTTCCTAAGCGGCAGGGCTAGTCGCCTAATTAGGCGCAACACTCGACGTCACGGTCGGAAGGTGCCCGACTAATCTAAGGAGTCCTACAGAGTACAATGCCTCAGGAGGTAGAGCCTTGTAGCTTCCGCAGTTGGCCAAAGAGTGCGGATTGCCCGTCGAAGACGAAGGATATTCATCCAGAGTCTGAAGCAGTTTCTTAGAGAGGACTCGGCGTGAATATTCAACGAGACTACTAAAGCTGTGCACCTCGGTGGATCTGATAAATTCGTTCTTGATCGGCTAGCTTCACCTCGCTGGACCTGTCTCCGAAAAGACGGCTGGGCTGGGCTGAGCTGTAACCGGCAGTGGTGACAAGGCCACCCCATCCAAAGTTTGTGGTGCAGGCTTTTGCAACGAGAATAAGTTCAACGATGTTGGGTGTTTCTTGGTTCTAGGGGGCCTATCAATACAGTGTATGGTGGCAGGTGGACATAACCTACCTTCAGATCTAGAGTTAGTTGGACGGGATCGCTGAGGTAACTATCTTCAATCTGGACGGCTTCTCGTCCCGATGCTAAAGTGCATTGATAGGTGTCATACAATAGGATAACTGACGTAATCCCAGAGTTGTGTGGCGTGCTTAGCGTTGATATAAAAATATCTGGTTACTGGTTACCGAGCGCCAAGATAGCATCAAAAATTGCGCCAAGAGTGTATGGTCCCTTTTCAGCATTTCATCCCACTAATGTCCGTCTCAGTTATTTGCATTCAAGCATGGATTATTTACTATCTGCGAACATGCTTCATTCCTTCCCCGTTCTTAATTTTGCCTTTATATTTCGAATAGCTAGAAATAAATAGATTGAAAATGAACAACCTTGGTAAAACTCTCAGAAAAAGCTTATGTGCCGATAGGGCAGACGCCTACATTGTTAGACGCTCAACATGAATTAAATTTCCTTGGATGCCCAATACCCCACTGTTAGCCGCCGAACTTTTTTTTTGGCTACATCATAGGGCAGTGTGTAGCAAGACAACCAGCGGCTATAAGTGCATTATGCAGGTGTGTGGGGAAGGCTGTATTGTACTTTAGTCAGATGAGATGGAGGTGTGGGGCTTCCAGGTAAATGCAGCATGGGTAGTGCGGGGGATTTAGATTTGAAGACGTCCGGGGCGTTATTGTGCAGCAGAACGAGTGAGAGCCAATGAACTGAAACGACCTCATCTTGCTATCGAGCATTGCGCTCATGTGGGGCCACAATTCGCCAATACCGCATAGCAAGTTGTTCGTGGTGTGTTCAACATTAATCCTATTTATTGCATATTATACCAAAAAACCCCCATTTATTGATGTGACTGTAGTGCCGCATTTACCCGAGTGAAGCATGACCACCAGAGTCCAGTGAGTGAAGCGTATTACAAAATATAACATTCTAATGACTGGGGAATAGTCTCAGCAACGGGTCCGGGGAACCTGCAAGCGGTCCGGGTTTGGACCGCAAAAATGGTTCGGTTTGGTTCCAGACCCATCCAAAAACCCGACCTGCAGCTTTTGGGCAGGCCAAACCCAGACCAGTACCTGTCAACCCATGGGTTTTGCCAGATTTGGCTAGACCCGTCTGTTCCAATCTCTGGTTCTTGTCTTCGGGTTTTCTATTTCTAGTGACATTCAGATACCCTACTGCTAATCACAAAATATTGACATTGGTATGTCATTGTCTTTTTTGGATGTATTGGCTGCCTTTATAATCAAAAACAAGTGAGATACACACCCTGCCCCATCCTGAAAATGAGAGTCATTGGACCATCAACGATTTTTGTTCTGGCATCTTGGGTATTCTGAGTGGAGATTTGTTTCAGACGTTTATAAAGGAGGTATAGGCCGCCTTTATAGGCAAAAGAGAAAGCAACACGCTCCCTGCCTGATTCTGAAAATGAGTGTCAACAGAGCATCCACAATTTTTGGTCTTGTAAGTCAGGTAATTGTTCAGAGACTTGGTCATTGTAATGCGTAATGACCGTACTGGCTGCCTTGATGAGCAAAAACGCTAGCTACCACATTGCTAATATCTTCTAAAATTGAGTGTGAACGGAGCATCAATGATTTTTAGTCTTGTAAGTCCGGTAAGTAAAGTGTGATTTAGTCGTTGTTATACATAATCATAGTATTGGCTGCCTTTATAGAACAAACAGCCATTCTATTGTCTTCATGTACTTTTTCCCTTATCACTACATTGTTCTTTAATTATGCATATAAATAAATCCTTTAAATATACTTTAAAGTGTCCACCAATTATAAATAATAATAATACTCAAAAATCCTATTCCTTTCAATCAATGCTCATCATCGCTGTCAGGTTGGCTCAATGTGCTGCTCTCGTCTGCAAAATGGTTGTCAGCTGCATCACCACGCAGCAGATAGTGTGCTAACCAGTCGATGTTCCTTGATCATTCAGCAAATCTGGAATGAAATCTTTGTTGTGCTTGCGATCCTGGGCATATGCATCAAGATTGAAAAATTGAGCATTGGGAAGAAGAGTATGTATATACACATATCCAGGTGGCACACCTTCCAATTCGGAACTTTGAGCTCCTTCATTGTCACCAGCCGGCTCAGGTGGTGTTCCATGCAGAGGTGGCCCTAGATCTGGAGGGGGTGCACCTGTTCCTATGTGCCTCCAGCGTGTCTGCAGATTCTTTACTGTGCCATTTTGGCCAGGAAGGCAGCAGTCTGTCTGATTTGCATGAAGCATTGCCAGGTGTCTTTCCATCGCAGCCTTCACCTTTCTATGGGCAGGAAACTGAACGGAATGTGCATGTCGAGCTGTTCCAGCCGTACCCAACGTCCTTCCCTTGTGATAGTTGCAGACATGTCGACAACCTACAGGTAATCAGTTGCTGGTTTGAAAAGTGACCTTTGGGTATTACCTCAACCAGATATGACTGCGTAGCCTCCTCTAAGGTCTTTAAAGCCTGTTTCGTCCTCTCTCGGGGACACTCATCAGCAAAAAGAACATTTGCTTCATAAAACTTAATCAGCTTATTATAGCCACAAACCCCAAAAAATCAAATTGAGGTTTCCCTGACATATGGCATTGCTCCAATGATTCTGAATGTTCAAGGAGTGGTTGCAATCATTTCATGAACCTCAGAAAGCTCACCCCGGAAGGTGGAAATAAATCATATCAACATATATTTCACTCCTTCCAGGTTACAAATTCACAAATTCGATTTCCAAACCACAGATTACTTGTATACCAGTTCTCATTAAACTAAATTCCATCTGACACAAGAATGTAGGGTCCCACACAAACACCTACTAGGCTGCAATCTAAGGGGGGCAGCACTGGAGGGTGATGTGGTCAAATGGTGGAGCTAGAAGGCAGAAAGCCCATCATCAACACTGGGCCCCACCACTGGCAGTATTCAAAAGAAAATTGTGCGAAAGAGTGGCTCAGGCTCGAGGAGTGGAGAGAGAGGGTGAGAAGGTATGTTACTACCCGGCCATGAAGATCCAGGCAATTGCATGGATATACGAAATCTCAGAAAGACCGAGTGAGAGCCAAAGCATGGAAAGATAGAGTGTGTAATTCATTGTATGATGATAAGATGAGTTACCTCTATATCTCCATACACCTCCATCGCCCAGTCCATGTCCATCATCCCTGTATCTCCATACACCTGCCATCGCTCAGTCCTCTGCCAAGCTGTGTGGCGGTGATGGTGAGAAACAGAGTGTCTGGCCTCGGTGAGGAGAATGAGTAGAGTAGCGAATCGAGAGTCAATATTGCACATACCCTAGCGTCGTTGCACCATCTCAATGTACTCGACGAGCTGAATCGATGGCGCCTACCAGGGTTAATTGGAGTTAATCTGCAAAAGATCAAAGGGGGTCAGCCCTGCAGGAGGAGGAGGAGAAGGAGGAGGAGTAGAGGAGCTGCAAATTGGGAGTCGATAATGGATGTACCACAGCATTGTTGCAAAGTCTTAATGTACTCGACGAGACGAATCGATTGAGCATACCAGGAAGTCAATCAGAGCTGATCGGCAAAAGTTCTGAACGGGTCAGACCTTGAGAAGCAGGGTGAGGAGGAGGAGGCAGAGCAGGAGCAGGATGAGGAAGAGGAAGAGGAGGAAGAGGAAGGACAGTAAATCGAAAGTCAATCATGGGCGTACCCCAGCGCCCTTGCACCGGCTCAATGGACTCGATGATCCAAATTTGTTGAGCTTACCTCAGAGTCAATCAGAGTTGATTTAGAAATGTTCGAAAGGCATCTGCCCTGGAGACTAGAGAAGCAGTAGAGCAGCGAATTGAGAGGTAATAATCGATGAATCCTAGCGTACTTGCACCATCTTGATGTACTCGACGAGACAAATCGATTGAGCCTACCAGTGACTCAATCGGAGTTGATCTGGAAAAGTTAGAAAGCGGTCTTCCTTGCAGATTACAGCATCAGTAGAGCAGCGAATCGAGAGCTAATAATCGATGCATTCTAGCGTCATTGCGCCATCTTGATGTACTCCACGAGTCAAATCGATTGAGCCTACCAGCGAGTCAATTGGAGGTGATCTGGACAAGTTCAAAAGGGTTCTGCCCTGGAGACTGGAGAAGCAGTAGAGCAGCAAATCGAGAGCTAATAATCGATATATCTTAGAGTCCTTGCACCATCTTGATGCGCTTGACAAGAGACATTGATTGAGCTTACCAGCAAGTCCATTGGAGTTGATCTTGAAAAGATCAAGAGGGGTCTGCCCTGGAAACTGGAGAACCGGTAGAGCAGCGAATAGAGAGCTAATAATCGATGTATCCTAGCGTCCTTGCAACATCTTCATGTACTCGATCAGACAATTTGATTGAGCCTACCAGTGATTTAATCACAGTTGTTTTGCATACTTTTGAACTCGAAGATGGTCAGCAGCAGAGAAGAAGAATGCGATAAGGCTTCATCTTGTGAATTAGTAAATTGTGAAGACCTGGGTGATGGCGGTAATGCACATCAAGGATGGAGAAAGCAAAGCAAGGCATCAGGGGTCAAAATGGTTGTCAGGGTAAAGAGAATGGTGATGGTGATGGTGATTGTGATCAGGCTGCAAATACAGTTCGAGCAAATGAAATAAGATTGCAGGGATTCAAGGTTAGTAAGAATAATCACTAAGTGCAAGATCAGAAACATGCAATCAGCAGACGGATTTCACATCTCGAGTGTTGCAATCGGTCATCACAACGATCTAATGAAGCCTCCAGAAAGTTGAATCAAGAAAATGCAGTCGCAGCCTATTTCATAATTTTGGGAAACCTGGCCGATGTCGGTGCATGGGGTCAGCTTTTGGAAACTAATTTCGCTTTTGCTGATGCTTATTATGAAATTCATCTGCGAAAATGCCCAAACAGAGACCGTCATGAAGATTGATTTCGCCGACTGTGTGGATAAATGTCTTGGTTGACCACAGTGGTTTCCCATTACTGGCAGAGATAAATTGTTCACATAGCTCTCTACATACCCCAGCCTTACATTATATTGTTAGATGACGGCCGGCTGCCACAATACGGATATACTCCCATTCAATCTCATGCTGCTTCTTATGCCTCCTGCTTCTGGTTTTAAGGATGATTTGTAACTGAGAGTCCCAGGTAATATTTGCTGAGGCTGCATTGGCAGTGTTGCGGTGGACTACCTGGTGTATGCGCTGCTGCTTAGTCTCAGCAGGTGGCACATTGGATAAAGTACCCGGTGATTGGCTCGATTCGGATCTGCTTCCAGATGGCTGAGGTTGTTGTGGAGCCATGATGTGCTGTTGTGGAAAAGGTGAGGAAGATAATAATGAAAAGAAGTGGGAAGTCTTGCGGAATATATAGTTATCTCCAAGTCAAAATGGAGGAAGTGGCAGCCAAGTTGTATGTTCTGCTCAAGAGGAATTCTACAGCGTACAGCTGCCGGTTGCAGGGGTTTCTAACTGTCCCTTGATTTGCAGTAAGTCGGTCTGATGTTGGTTGTTTGTTTACAACGATACCCTGCAGCAAACCATGGCAGAAATCTCATATTTGCGAGATATCAAAAGGACAATCTTCCACGGAAAGGACGTTTGGTGATGATTGTCTCTCAACATCCCCGGGATCATACATAAAACAGACACTCACCATCAAGTTATGTTATATGTTTAGCATTACTACTCCCAATGAAGTGATAGTCAAAACGCAGATTTTGCTTTGTTCAACTTGATCAGATGTACCAACCTTGACATAAAAGATGCAGCTTGCCTCCATGTGGTCCACTTCTTGCATCATCCAACATCTCGCCCAACAACAAAGTCAACACTAGATACATTGCTCAATGCTTCGAAAAAAACCTTTTGCCACTTTCAGCTGGCAAATACAGCAAATCGACCAAGCCATCCACACAACGATGTCATCAAGCAAATCAAGGCAAGAGAAGCTTGGAGGCACAATTGGTCTGAGCATTGGGAGCATTGCGCAGCTTAAGATCTAAAAAGAATCTTTTGGCGGAAAAAGGATGAGAAATGCACTTTTTGTGCAACCAACGGATAGAATAATGGATCAGGGATCATGTGGATAGCGAGACTGCTGTGCCAAGAAACTGCATTCAAGACGCTGAGACAGCAATCATGCAACCGCAGGAAGATATGAGAAATGCTGCAATGGCGGGATCAACAACCAGAAAGCCTGTAAAAACATTCGAGGAGACATCACCAAAAAGCGAAATTAGTTTCTGAACCCACACCCCACACACCAACATCAGCCAGGTTTCCCAAAATTATGAAATGGGCTGCGACAGCATTTTCTTAAATCAAGCTTCTGGATGCTTTATTACATTGTTGTGATGGCCAATTGCAACACTTGATATGTGAAATCTCTCTGCCGATTGTACATTGCTGATTTCGCACTTAGAGATTTTTCTTACTAACCTTGAACCCCTGCAACCTTGGTTCATTTTCTCGAACTGTATTTGCAGCCTGATCACCATCACCATCACCATCACCATCCCTATCACCCTGACAACCATTTCAACCTCTGAAGCCTTATTTTACTTTCTCCATCCTGTGTTTGCATCACCACCATCACCCAGGCCTTCACAATGTGCTAATTTGCCATATGAAGCCTTATCACAACCATCTTCTCTACCGCTGACTGGCTTCGAGTTCAGAATTGTGCAAATCACCCATGATTGATTCAATTGTAGGCTCAATCGATTCGCCTTGTCGAGTACATCAAGGTGGTGCAAGGGTACCGGACCATGTCCATTATTGGCACTCAATTTGCTGTTCTACTCCACCTCCAGGGCTGACCCCTTTCGGGCTCTTGCAGATCAACTCTGATTGACTCGCGGGTAGGCTTAATAGATTTGTCTCGTCGAGTACATCAAGATGGGGTAAGGACGCTAGGATACATTGATTATGAGCTCTCGATTCGCTGCTCTACTGCTGCTCGAGTCTCCAGCACAAACCCCATTCAAACTTTTCCAGATCAACTCTGATGGACGTGCTGGTAGGCTCAATCGATTCGGCTTGTCGAGGACATCAAGACGAGACAAGGACGATGCGTTACGTCCATTATTGGGACTTGATTTGCTGTTCAACTCTACCTTCCGGGTTGACCCCTTTCGAACATTTGCAGATCAACTCCGATTGACTTGCTGGTATGCTCTATCGCTGAAGCTCGTCGAGTACATTGAGCCGGTGGAAGGGCGCTGGGGTACGTCCAAGATTGACTTTGGATTTGCTGTTCTTCCTCCTCCTCATCCTCGTCCTCCTCATCCTGCTCCGCCAGGTCTGACCAGTTTCGAACTTTTGCAGATCAGCTCTGATTGACTTGCTTGTATGCTCAATCGATTCGTCTCATCGAGTACATTAAGACTTTGCAAGGAAGATGTGGTATGTCCATTATTGACTCTCAATTCGCTGCTATTCTCTTCCTCCTCCTCCTTCTGCAGGGCCGATCCCCTTCGATCATTTGCAGATCAGCTCCGATTGACTCTCTCATAGGATCAATCAATTTCACTCGTCGTGTATATCATTGCAGTGCAAGGAGACTGGGGTACATCCATTACTGGCTCACCATTTGCTACTCTACTCCTCCCACTCTGGCTTCCCTTCCAGGTCTGACCAGTTTCGAACTTTTGGAGATCAACTCGGATTGACTTGCTGGCAGGCTCAATCAATTCGTCTCGTCGAGTACATCGAGACGAGACAAGGGTGCTGTGGCACATCCATCATTGGCTCTCGATTCACTGCTGTACTCCTCCATCTCCTCTTCCTCCTCTTGCCAGGCTGGCCCCGCTTCGATCATTTGCAGATCAACTCCGAACGACTCACTGGTAGGCACCATCGGGTCGGCTTGTCGAGTACATCATGATGGTGCAACCAAGTTGGGGTATATGCAGTATTGACTGGGCAACGGGGGCGTACGGAGATACAGACGCAACTCATCTTTTCATCATACAACAATTTACACACTCTATCTTTCTGTGCTTTTGCTCTCACTCGCACTTGCCTGGATTTTGTATATCCATCCAATTGTGTGGATCCTCATGGCTGGGTAGTATCATACCATCTCGCCCGCTTACACTGCTGGAGCCAGAGCCCCTCATTCTCATAAATTCTTTTTGACTGCCGCCAGAGGTGCGGCGGAGTGTTGAAGATGGGCTTTCTGCCATCTAGCTCTGCTGTTTCACCACATCACCCTTCAGTGCTGCCCCCCTTAGATTGCAGCCTGGCAGGTGTTTGTGTGGGACCCTAGATTTCAGTGTCAGAGATAGATTTTAGTTTAATGAGAACTCGAATAGAAGTAATCTGTGGTTCAGAAATTGCAATTGTGAATTTGTGACCTGGAAGGAGTAAAATACGTGTTGAAATGATTCATTTCCACCTGCCGGGGTGAGGTTTCTGAGGTTCATGAACCAATTGCAACTACTCCTTGAACATTCAGAATCATTAGAGCAACGCCATATGCCAGGGAAACCTCAATTTCATTTTTTGGAGGTTCTGGCAATAGTGTGAGCAACGGGTAAGGGTAACGCCACCAGCGGTCCAGGTTTGGACTGTAAAACTGTGTCGGTTCGGTTCTTAACCCATCCAAAATCCCGACCCGCTGCGTCTTGGCGGGCCAAACCCTGACCTGTACCCGTCGATGCGAGGGTTTTGCCAGGATTGGCTGGACCCGTCCGTTCCGATCTCAGGTTCTCCGTCTGAGGTTTTTCTATTTATGGTCACATTCAGATATCCTACTGTTAATTGCAAAATATTGACTATGGTACTGCATTGACATTTTCTGATGTATTGACAACCTTTATATAGCAAACGAGTAGAGAGACGCTCCCTACCCTATCTTGAAAATGAGTGTCAATGGAGTATTAACAATTGATGGTCTTGCATCTTGGGTAATCTAACTGGCGCTTAATTGCACGTATCTATAAACAAGTCATTAGCAGCCTTTATGAGCAAATAAGCAAATGCTATTCCCGCAATAGCCTCCTGAACAGTAACAACTGATTTCATTTACAAAGGTGCAACTAGGTGTTCACAAGCGTTTTAGACAAGAAAAACGGCCAAAACTGAGTATATGGACTTTAACAGCCACAGCGCGGTTCAATGAACCATAATCGAAGGCCCAAGATCGCTGACACTCCGTTGACGCACATTTCCAAGCTGGGGCAGGGAGTGTGTTGCTTTCTTTTTTGCCTATAAAGGATGGCAACACTTCCATTATGTGTAATCACTACCAAATCACGGTTTTATTACCCGACATACAGGTCCAGAACTCATTGACACTCTGTTGACGCAAAATTTCAAGATTGGGCAGGGAGCATCTCACTCTCTTTTTTGCGTAGAAAGGTTGTCAATGCTGTTGTTATGTACAACCACTAAAAAATTACTTCTTAATTACCAGACTAACAAGACCTAAAATCGTTGACGCTCTGTTGACGGACATTCTCAAGATGGGGCAGGGAGTGTGCTGCTTTTTTTTTTGCCTACAAAGGGTGGCAACACTTCCATCATGTGTACTCCCTGCCAAGTCGCATTTTTGTTACCCAACTTACATGACCAAAAATCGTTGACGCTCCGTTGACACTCATTTCCAAGATGGGGCAGGGAGCTTCTCGCTTTCTTTTTGGCGTATATAGGTTGTCAATGCTATTGTTATGTATAACCACTACAAAATTATTTCTTAATTACCAGACTAACAAGACCTAAAATCGTTGACGCTCTGTTGACGCTCATTTTCAAGATGGCGCATGGAGCGTGTTGCGTTTTCTTTGCCTATACAGGGTGGCAACACATCCATTATGTGTATTCACTACCAAATCGCGTTTTTATGACCCGACTTACAGGACCAAAAATCTTTGATGCTCCATTGACGCTCATTTTCCCATGGGCATAACGGTAAAATGGAACCATTCACTACAGCATACTCTATCAATAATGGTCTTCTGGCAGCCGTTCTGTGCTGTTCATGTACGTTCTCCAATCTAACTACAATGTACTTTAATGAATCATATAAATATACCCATTAAAATATACTTTAAAGTGTACGCTAATTGTAGATAATGACAATACACAAAAATCCCATTCCCTTCTGTCAACTCTCGGCTTGGCTGTAATGTTGACTCATAAGGTTGCTGTCATCTACAAAATGGCTGTCAGCTGCATTCCCACACAGCTCATAGTGTACTAACCTGTGGATGAACCTCCTTCAGTCAGCAAATCTGGAATGAAATCTTTATTGCGCATGCGATTCTTGCAATATGGATCATGATTGAAAAATTGAGCGCTGTGAAGCGGAGTATGTATATATAGATATCCAGGTGGCAAACCTTCTGTTTCGGAGCTTTAAGTTCTCTCCCTGTCAACAGGTGGCGCGGGTGGTGTTCCGGGCCTTGGTGGTGCCGATCGTGGTGGAGGTGCACCTGTGCCAATGCACCTCCGGCGAGTCTGTGGATTCTTTGCTGTGCCATATTCGCAAGTAAGACAGCTGTCCATTTGATGGTCACAAAACATTGCCGGGTGTCTTTCTATCGCAGCATTCACCTTGATATGCCCGGGAAATACAACATGCTGCTTCTTCTCTCCTCGGACTTGGGCGTGAGGTTTCTTGATGAGTTGTTGTGTGTCCTCCATTGCAGCGTGCGAAAACCCTTCTTTGACAATTTTGGCCATATTCAAGGTTAGACGCATGTCGGACTGTTCAAGCTGTACCCGACCTCCTTGTCTTGCCATATCAGCTGACATGTTGAAGAACTACAAGAATGTAGTTGCTGCTTCTAGAGTGAGATTCGGCTGTTACCTCAATCATGGATGACTCCGTAGCCTCCTCTAAGGTCTGTGAAGCCTGTTCGGTCCATTCCCAGAGACGTTAATCGCCAAATTCGTCTGCAAATATCACAGAACTGGAATCATCGTCATATTCAATTTCATGCACTGTGCGAACAGATGCCTTGGTCGACCATGGAGGTTTCCCGTTACCGTCAGCAATGAATTGGTCACGTAGCTCACAACGTGCCCCAGCTGTGCATTTCATTGTTAGTTGACCGTCATTTACATCGATATGGATTTACTCACTACTGATTGCATGCTGAGTCTTATTCTTGCTGCTTCCGGTTTTACGTACAATGTTGTGAATGGGCGTCCTGGGTCACATATTCAGTGGCTACAATTGCAGCATCGCGATGGACCAACTGGTGTCTGCGTTGCTGCTGTGTCTCACCTGGTGGCGCATTGTTTGAAGCACCTGTCATTCGGCTTGATTCCGCTCCAATTGCACCTGGTTGAAGTGTTTCTGGAGCCATGACTTGCTGTTGTGGAATAGTGAGGAAGATAATCACGAAAAGAAGTGGGAAGTCCTGAAGATAATATAGTTAGCTACAAGTCAAAATGGAATGAGTGACAGCCAACTTGCACCTTCAATTAAAGCTGAATCCGACTGCTTATAGCGGCACTGCGTATAGCTGCAGGGGATTCCAATGGTCGCGCGATTTGCAGCGAGTCGGTCCGATGTTGTTTGTGTGTTTACCGGAATACATTGTGATGAACGACAGCTGATATCTCATTTTTGATAGTTATAAAAAGGACATTCTTTGACGGAAAGGACATCTGGTGATATTTGTCTCAACACATCCCCGGGATCTTACATGAATCACACGCTAACCATCAAGTCTTAATGTACGGTAAGCATGACTATTCGCAATGAAGTGACAGCCAAAACGCTGATTCTGCTTTGTTCAAACTGATCAAACCTACCAATGTTGACATAAAAGACGCAGCTTGCCTCCATATGGTCTATATCTGGCAACATCCAACATCTCGCCCATCAACAAGGTCAACACAAGAGCCAATGGGCAATGCTCTGAAAAAGCACCTTTCGCCACTTCCGGTGGGTAGCTACAGCAAATCAACGAGGAAATTCACATGACGACGTCATCAAGCGAATAAAGGCAAGAGTGGCATGGAGACAGAGATGCACTGAGCGTTGGGAGCATTGCGCAGCTTACAATCTAACAAAAAGCTTTCAGCTGAGAAATGACGGGAGACACACTTTTAAAGCAAAGAAGAGAAAGAGACATGGATCAAGGATTATGTAGATAGAGAGACCGCAGTGGCAAGAAAGCGAGTTCATGATGCCAAGACAGTGATTATGCAAGAGCAGGAACATATGAGGATTGTTGAAAAGGCACAATCGACAACCACAAAGCCAGAAACAACATTTGAAAAGATGTTCAATGCTATCGGAGACAGTCTGAGCGATCTTCCAAGTTCCTCAGATGAGGAGGATGGGGAAGACAAGGATGATGATGAAGAAGATACAGAGCTTGGCAAGCTGAGCGAAGATGACGAACCTGGCTGGGTGATGGGCACAATCCCCAAAATGGTACAGCACCGCGTGGAGAGCTTTTGGCAGAAGCTGATGAAGCTTGACGAACCGATGCAACCGGGATGGGGGGACGCGGCCGCTTACTTCCATGAAAGAGATATGAAGTATGGGAGGACTGAATTGATGGTTCCGGCAGTTGTGAAGCCCCAAACAGACACGACAGCAGCCACACCATCACCGACTCCATTTGCAGAGCTTATGCAGGTTCTTGATATCGTCCCCGGACAATCACAAATGCCGCAAGTGAAGTCTCGACAAGAAAGTAGTCAAATGAGGCTGGGTTTGGAGAATCCTCAGGCAGACATTCACATAGTATCTCTCATGCCAGATGGACTGCTGGATTCGTCACAAATGGAGATTGGGATTCCAGTTCAACCCGTGAGCTTTTACCCCAGCAGATAGCGTTGATAGCCAATTACCACATAGAAATCGGATCTGGACGAACACATGGTGACGGCTCCTGCATCAATGGAGCAGTAGATAGCCAAACAAGAATTTTTGACGACGTATCACAAGTAAAAGCAATTTGTACCTACTTTGTTATGTGTCAGCTTTTTCAGGATTGCAGTGACCAAATTGTGGGATAGGATTATTCATCGGTGTGTGCGCAAGGGTCGTACGGGCCATGCAAATGTTCTAGACTCCAAATCATGTAGATTGACATACAATGAACTGTATATGGTGTTGCCTGTTAGGGTTAAATGATAAAGCAAAACATAAATTTCAGAAGAAATTTACTAACAAAGTTTAAGTCCATGATGTCATACGACTCATGGAAAGAGAGATCAAAGCACATCCATTACCTGGATGAATGACAGCCATCAGTCTGCATCAATCCATGCAGCCAACTACATAACTCTCTGTTCAGACAGCCTGCACATGGTCGAAAAAACGAAAATTGCTTATGTCACATCATGGAAATCAAGGAGAATGAGCTTGATAAGGAATGGTGAGGACGTCGGGCTATAAATTTCTGAAACTAGTGTGTGAATTTCTATGCTGTAAATTGCCAGCCAAAAGCACTGAAACGCGATGGACCTACGTCATTCATCATGCAGATGACATGTACAGTGGCGGCTCGGAAACTGAGATGTCTCGAAGATTTTGGATTCAAATGATAATACATAGAAACGGTATACTGGCTGCCAAAAGAGACTGTACGGATTTCATGTACAATTGTTGGGCACCCAATGACTGTTGGTATGTCTGTAAGGTGAGCTCAAAGGTGAGCGTCAACGGAGCGTCAACAATTTTTGGCATTGCATCATGGAAAATCCAGATGGGTTTGCTGCAACATTCACTCACAACCGAACTATAGCACGCCTCTCTGGTCAAAAATGGTTTCGCCAACATCGCTGCTATGTCCTAAAAATGAGTGTCAACAGAGCATCAATGACTTTGGGCCTTGCATCATTGAAAATTCAAGTGCTGTGTGGCGACATCAAGCCATAGTCGAACTATCGGCCGCCATTCTAGGCGAAAATGTTTGAGACAGCATTGCTACTATGTCCTAGAAATGAGCGTCGACTGAGCATCAACGACTTTTGGCCTCGCATCATTGAAAGTGCAAGTGCTGTGCAGCAACATTGCGCCATGGTCGAACTATCGGCCGCCTTTCTTGGCGAAAATGGCTGCGACAACCTTGCTTCCATATCCAAACAATGAGCATCAACGACTTCTGGCCTTGCATTTTGGGAAATGCATGGGCTGTGCGGCGACATTATGCCATGATTGAACTATCGGCCACCTTTCTTGGCAACAATGCTTTTGACGACTTCGTCAAAATGCCCTACAATTGAGCGTCAATGGAGCGTCAACGAGTTTAGGCCTTGCATCTTGGAATATTGAGGGGCTATGGGACAACTTTGATTCATAATTGAACTATCGGCCACCTTTCTAGGCAAAAATGCCTACGACATGATCGTGACCATGTCCCAAAATGAGCGTCAATGGAGTGTCAATGATTTATGATCTTGCCTCTTGGAAAATCCAACGGCAATGGTATGCAGATAACCCACAATGAACTCATCGTCAGCCTGTATTGGCAAAAATGCTAGTGACAATATCGTGTCCGCCTCCTACAATTGAGCGCCCGCGGAGCCTCAACAGTTTTTGTGGAGGCTCAGATTGCTACACAGCAATGAACTGCATTGTGCTGTAACTAAATCGAGTTGTATGCGGTCAGTCTTTGCAAACTGTCCTTGTATTCAACTTCACAAATATGCATGGAATGTCAGACAGACCTGATTTGTTTACTTGTAGCAGTAGAGTCAATATTGAAGAACCCACAGTCTGCTTTGCTGTATCGTTACTTTCAGCAGTCTTTTGAGTCGGATTACGCAGATTTCCAATTTCTACTGGAATGTCGGATTCAAAATGTTTGAACACCTCATTGTTCGAGGTTATGATCTCTTCCAAAAATTAACGTGTCTTTATTCGTGATTTGAGCGACCTTACTTTACAAATCATCGTCGATGCTTGGTGGGCTTCAATGAATGTAGACTCGAAGCGGCCTATTGCTTGGAATAATTCTAGACATGTGCCTTTATGGCGATTCTATTTACACTGCGGAATTGCGGAGACCGGCAGCGCTGCCATCATATGTATCGTTTGTCTTCAAGTTCTGCGCCATCCATCAGAACATGGGACTTGCTCCATGGGGAAACACTTGCTGGCAAAAGCTCACATCACAAAGTGAATTGAATGGACAGAGTCAGAGGTTACTGAATTGACTAGTTCGACAGTTGATGAAACAGCTTTGGTGATACTGAAGAGGCAAGGAAGTTGAGGAATCACAATAGTAATTTTGCAGGGGAAGATCAGATTTGACATCCAGGTTGATCCATATTGACCGAAATGACAGACGAAACTTTCTAAACCGGCAGGTAAGGACTTTGAAACTTCTGAATTTCACCAAGACACATGGAATCGCTACCTCATGTTAGCCTTTGTTTCAGCTCATATTCCATGAAACACTATATCAAATCTGGAGCTATGACAGTCAGATAAGGCGTGGCGCGATGACCAAGTGCTAGTGTTAGCAACGGTTCCAGGTTTGGAACCGGCCGGGTTTATAGGTCTGCGTGGCAATCGCCTTACCCCATCAACAATCGACGATTTTTTAAGTGAACCATCACTGTAAGGCCACAAATATTGATCAGAGAGTTTAGTGTTTGGTATGTAAAATATGCAGCTCAGCACGGCGCATCTTTTGGCCGTCTCCGATTTTCGATATCTTTAAATCTCTGCAAGCGGTAGCCCAAAAACCTCGTTTTTCGGCCCAAAATGACAATAATTTCAAAGCCACTTGCTGAGTGTTGAAGATATCAAAAATTGGAGACCGCCAAAAGATGCACCATCTGAAACTCGATTTTTCATGTACCAAACACTAAATTATCAGATGAATATTCAAGGACTTAATTGAAGGAACCGTTTGCCACAAACCCGGACCCAACCGGCTTGGTCCAGGTTTTCTTGGAACCGCTATAGTAGAAACGGTCCGAAAACGGAACCGTTGCTAACACTACCTAGTGCTGCCCTCTGCTACGACCCTCAGCAACACCTGCCCGAGGGAATATGCACTTACCATGGAAGCAATGAGGAAGCAATTGCTGGGACGAAAAAAAGTCAGTTTAGCGTTGGACAGATGGACATCAACGAACAAACTAGGCATAACGTCAGTCGTTGCTTACCATATGGATCATAATTGGGCATTGGATGAAGTTCAACTTGCTTTCGATGAGGTTGATTGCCTGTTCTTTTCACGTTTCGAAAGCAAATTAAGGATGATTGGTCAAGGTCCAACATACTGGAGCAAGACTAGCCGTACATATGAAGGACGTGCTTGATTGTTTTGAGCTTACTGATGGCACTTTTCTTGGAATTAGGACAGATAATGCTTCCTCAAATTGCTCGATGACACGCAAGCTGCAATCAACACTTGAGCCCTCTGGAATTGAGGGGCCTGCATTGAGGGACCACATACCATGCATGGCGTATGTCATACAGCTGGCTTTTGGTGCATTCATGAGCAGTCTCGGTGTAAAAGGCCACACCAAGTCCTGGGAAGCCCATGAGCGCGATCAGCAATTTGAAGAGAATGAAAGCGTAGACATTGGGAATAGTCAAAGGCTTGGAAAAGAGGGCACCGCTAGAATCAATGAGGTGTTGGCCATGAAACCAGGTTTAGCAAAGATCATTGAGAAAGTATGTGTTTCAAAATATTTTGAAACTGCCGAAACTGACCTTCGTATAGCAGAAAATGCTTCCTGTATTGATGACGCTAACACCTGGTTGTCGAAACGAGTTCATTGACTGTCCAAAAGCCAATGCCCGCATTGCGGTACTTCCGATTATGGCTGTGAATACATGTTGGAACTCGACACTGGAGTTGCTCAATAATGCTTTCCGATTATGTGAATTCACACCCGAGTGGCTTACAAACCCACAATATAGCAATCACCAGCCACTGCTCACAACACAAGATCAATGGACCATTGTGAAGTACATCATGGAAGTGCTGGGACCATTCCGATATTGGACCCTGTGGATGTCGACGAGGCATACAGTCACATTGCATCATGTTTTCACAGTGGTCAATGACATGTTCGATCACATGGATGGCGTGATGCGAGCTTTGGCTAAGAACACGACTGAATGGAATGAAGACTTATTCTTTGCCGTGAAGTTAACTCAACAGAAGGTGTACAAATATTACGCTGCAGTGACTCCATCGACGGGCATGCTTCTCATTTCTGCACATATCCTCGATCTTTTCTGGAAGTTGCGATTCTTTAGAATGTGGGACGACGGAATGGATATTGATCCTGAGGATGAGACATCCTATACTACCCATTACCAAGAGGCCTTTCTGAAGTACGTGGAGAATGAATATTGTGCCAAACGTCAATGTGTGCCGGTCAATAAATACGAAAGCTTCACCTGGAGCAATCTCGTCTCCTCTGCAACAGTTTCAGAATCCTGTCAATCATCGTTTGATCCACATGATTTGTCCAGGGATGATGAAGAATACTTGATGCCTAACAATGTGGCTGAGTCGACACCCTGACGAAGCGATCGCGCAGCACGGGTATTGACGGCCGCCAGGCCACAGTTGAATTCGCCGCCTGAAGCACCAAAGAAGTGGGGGCACATAAATCCAAATCTCAATGATTACCACTCCGACCCAATGGAGATTAGCAGTACATTTTGGATACCGGACATAACTGACTGGTGGTGTCACCAGGAGGAAACGCACTCAGAGTACCCCAATCTCTCTAACATGGCACAAGTCACATTCTCTATCATACCACATAGTGTTGGAGTGGAGGCCAGCATTTCCCTAGGCTGAGATGTTATGGGCTGGAGGAAGTCAGAAACCACAGGCAGGACTCTTCGTGAAAAAGTTGTTGTAAGGTAGCATGCTCGAGCCAATAACTGAATTTTGGCCGGCACTGACCGAGAATTGGATTCAATGAACCCACCAAACAACCCGGAAACGAAGAAAGAGGCAAAGGAAAGGAAATTGCACAGAATGGCCAAGGTTCACAACTTTTTGACGTAGTGGGAGGGTTAGTGTTAGCAACGGGTGTGGGTATCCCGCCTGCGGTCTGGGTTTGGACCGGATAAACAGTTCGGTTCAGTTCCAGAACCGACCAACACCCTGACCTGCTGCTTCTTGGCAGTCCAAACCCGGCCCCATACCCGTCAACCCTCGGGTTTCGCCGGGTCTGGCTAGGCTTGTCGGGTCCAATCTCCGGCTCTGCATTTCGAGTTTTTCTATTTATGGTCGCATTGAGATATCCTACTGTTAATTGCAAAATATCGACTACGGAACCGCATTGTCATTTTCTGATGTATTGACCACCTTTATATAGCAAACAAGTAGAGAGACGCTCCCTACCCTATCCTGAAAATGAGCGTCAATTGAGCGTCAACAAATGATGGTCTTGAATCTTGGGTAATCTAAGTGGCGCTTGATCGCACCTATCCATGAACAAGTGATTAGCAGCCTTTATAAGCAAATAAGCAAATGATATTCCGGCGATAGCCTCCTGAACCGTAACAACACATTTCATTTACAATGGTTCAACTAAGTGTTCACAAGCGTTTTAGACCACAAAAATGTCCAAAACTGAGTATATGCATGATAACAGCCGCAGCGCGCTTCGATACACCATGATCGAAGGCGCAAGCTCGTCGACACTCCATTGACGCACATTGTCATGATGGGGCAGGGAGCGTGACGCTTTCCTTTTCGCCTATAAAGGATGGCAACACTTCCATTATGTGTAATCACTACCAAATCGTGTTTTTATTACCCAACCTACAAGACCAAAAATTGTTGAAGTTCCGTTGACGCTCATTTTGAAGATGGCACACGGAGCATCTCGCTTTCTTTTTTGTGTATAAATGTTGTCAATACCGTTGTTGTGTATAACCACTTCAAAATTACTTCTTAATTACCAGACTAACAAGACCTAAAATCGTTGACGCTCTGTTGATGGACATTTTCAAGATGGGGCAGGGAGTGTGTTGTTTTTTTTTTTTTGCCAATGAGGGGTGGCAATACTTCCATTATGTGAACTCCCTGCCAAATCATGTTTTTATTACCCGACTTACATGACCAAAAATCATTGACGCTCTGTTGACACTCATTTTCAAGATGGGACACAGAGCATCTGGCTTTCTTTTTTGCATATAAAGGTTGTCAATACTGTTGTTATGTATAACCACTACAAAATTACTTGCTTATTACCAGACTAACAAGACCAAAAATCATTGACACTCTGTTGGCACTCATTTGCAAGATGGGGCAGGGAGCGTTTCGCTTTCTTATTTGAGTCTAAAGGTTGTAAATGCTGTTGTTATGTATAACCACAGCAAAATTCCTTCATAATTGCCAGACTAACATGACATAAAATCGTTGAAGCTCTGTTGACGCTCATCTTCATGATGGGGCAGGGAGCATGTTGCTTTCTCTTTTGCCTATAAAGGGTGGGAACACTTCCATTATGTGTATTGACTACCAAATTGCATTTTTATTCCCCGACTTACAGGACCTGAAATTGTTGACGCTCCGTTGAGGCTCATTTTGCCACAGGCTTAATTGCAATATGGAACCATTCACTTTGGCATACTATATCAATGATGGTCTTGTGGCAGCCATTCTGTGCTGTACATGTACATTCTCCTTTCTAACTACATTGTTCTTTAATGATGCGTATAAATATACCCTTTAAAATATACTTTAAAGTGTCTGCTAATTGTGGATCATGATACTACTCAGAAATCCCATTCCCTTGAGTCAACTCTCGTCTTCGCTGTCATGTTCACTCACAAGGCTGCTGTCGTCTACAAAATGGATGTCAGCTGCATACCCACGCAGCTGATACTGTACTAACCTGTGGATGGACCTTCATCAGTCAGCAAATCTGGAATGAAATCTTTATCGCGCATGCAATCCTTGTCATGTTGATCAGGATTGAATACTCGAGCACTGGGAAGTGGAGTATGTATATACATATATCCGGGCGGCACACCTTCTGTTTTGGAGAGATGAGTTCTCTCACTGTCATCAGGTGCTGCACGTGGCAGTCCGGGCCTCAGTGGCGCTGGTTGTTGTCGAGGTGCACCTGTGCCTTTGCGCCTTCCGCGAGTCTGTGGATTCTTTGCTGTGACATTTTGGCAAGGAAGACAGCTGTCGGTTTGATGTTCCTGAACAATTGCTGGGTGTCTTTCCATCACAGCCTTCACCTTGTTATGCCCGGGAAACCCAACACCCCAATTCATCTCTTCTCAAACTTGGGCGCAAGGTTTCTTCATCAGCTGTTGCATTTCCTCACTCGCAGCGCGTGAAAACCCGCCTTTAGCCAGTTTGGCCATATTCAAGGCAAGACGCATGTCGGACTGTTGAAACTGTACCCAACCTCCGGGTCTTGCCCTAGTAGCTGACATGTTAAACACCTACAAGAAATTAGTTGCTGCTTCTAGAGTGAGAATTGGATGTTACCTCAACCATACACAACTCTGTAGCCTCCTCTAAGGTCAGTAAAGTCTGTTTCGTCCATTCCCGGGGATGTTTATCCCGAAATTTGTCTGCGAAAATCCCAGAGCTGACAACATTGTGAAGTTCAATTTCGCGGACTGTGCGGACAAATGCCTGGGTCGACCATGGAGGTTTCCTGTTATGGGCAGCGATGACTTGGTCACGTAGCTCTGTGCATTCCCCAGCTGTGCGTTATAATGTTAGTTGACCGTCGTCTACATTGATATGGATCAACTCAGATCTGATCACATGCTGCTTCTTATTCTTGCTGCTTCCGGGTTTACGTACTATTTTCAAATGTGCGTCCTGGGCCATATTTTCGGTGGCTACAATTGCAGCATCATGGTGAACTCACTCGTGTCTGTGTCGCTGCTGTGTATAACTGGGTGGAGCATTGTTTAAGGCACCGGTCGTTCGGCTCGATACGGCTTCAATCGCACCTGGTTGAATTATTTCTGGAGCCATGACTTGCTGTTGTGGAATGGTAAGGAAGATGATCATGAAACGAAGTGGGAAGTCCTGAAGATTATATTGTTAGCTACAAGTCAAAATGGAATGAGTGACAGCCAACTGGCACCTTCAATTCAAGCTGAATCTGGCTCTGTATAGCTGCACTGCATAATGCTGCAGGGGATTTCAACAGTCCCATGATTTGCAGTAAGTCTGACCAATGTTGTTAGTTCGTTTGCAGGGATATATCCTGATGAACGACAGATGATATGTTATTTTTGATAGATATAAAAAGGACATTTTTGGACGGAGAGGATGTCTGGTGATGTTTGTCTCAAGACATCGCCGGGATCTTACATGACTCACATGCTAACCATCAAGTCTTAATGAACGGTTAGCATGACTATTCCCAATGTAGTGATGGTCAAAACACTGATTTTGCTTTGTTCTACTTGATGAAACCTACCAACCTTGACATGAATGATGGAGCTTGCCTCCATGTGGTCCATATCTTGCAACATCCAACATCTCGCCCAACAACAAGGTCAACACAAGATACAATGGTCAATGCTCCGAAAAAGAACCATTTGCCACTTCCGGCGCACAAATACAGCACATTGACGAAGAAATCCACCTGACAACGTCATCAAGCAAATAAAGGCAATAGTGGCTTGGAGGCAGAAATAGTTCCAGCATTGAGAGGATTGCGCAGCTTACGATCTAAAAAGAAGCTTTGGGCAGAGTAAAGACCGTAAACACACTGTTTAAGCAATGAAGAAAACGAGAAATGGATCGAGGATCATTTCGATAGAGAGACCGCAGTGGCAAGAAAGCGAGTTCAAGATGCAGAGACAGCGATTAAGCAACAGCAAAAACATATGACGAATGTTTAAAAGGCACAATCGACAACCACAAAGCCTGAAACAACATGTGACGAGATGTCGAATGCTATCAGAGACAGTTTGAGCGATCTCACAAGTTCCAAAGATGAAGAGGATGGGCATGACGAGGATGATGATGAGGAAGATACAGAGCTTGGCAATCTGAGCGAAGATGATGAACCCGGCTGGGTGATGGGCACAATCCCCAAAACGGTACAGCACCTCATGGAGAGCTTTCGGCAGAAGCAGATGAGGCTTGACCAACTGACACAACCGGGATTGGGGGACGCAGCTCGCTACTTCCGTGAGAGAGATATCAAGTACGGGACGACTGAACTGAAGGTTCAGGCAGTCATGAAGCCCCCAACATACACGACAGCTGCCACACCATCACCGACAACATTTGCAGAGCTTATGCATGTTCTTGATCGCGTCCCCGGACAATCCCTAGTGCCGCACGTGACGTCTCGACAAGGATGTAGTCAAAGGAGGCTGGATTTGGAGACACCTCAGGAAGACAATTTACATAGTATCTTTCATGCCTGATGCGATGCCCAATTCATCACCGAGGGAGATTGTCAATCTAGTTTAACCCGTGAGCATTTGCCCCAGCGTATAGCATCGCTAGCTGCTTACCATATAGAAATCGGATTTGGACGAAGACATGGAGACGGCTCCTGCCACACCGGAAAAATATATCGGCAAATAGGTATATATGACGATGTATCTCGAGTAAAAGACATTTGTACCTACTTTGTTACCTGTCAGCTCTTTCTGGATTTCAGTGACAAAATTGTGAGACAAGATTATTCGTCAGTGTGTGTGCAAGGGCCGGACGGGCCATGCAAATGTTCTAGATACCAAATCAAGTAGATTGACGACCAATAAACTATATATGGTGTCGCCTGTTACGGTTGAATGATAAAACAAAGCTTAAATTTGAGACGAAATTTACTAATAAAGTTTAAGTCAGTGATGTCATACGACTCATAGAAGGAGTGGTCAAAGCATATCCGAAACCCGGATGAATGACAGCCGGTAGTCTGCATTAATCCATGCAGCCCTCTGCAAAACGCTCCGGTCAGACCTCCTGCACATGGTTGAAGATTCGAAAATCGCTTATGGTACATCGTGGAAATCACGGAGAACAAGCTGGGTAAGGAATGGTGAGGACATCGCGCTATAAATATCTAAAACTAGTGCATGGATTTCTATGCGGTGAATTGCCGGCCAAAAGCGCTGAAATGCGATGGACTTACGTCATTCATCAGCCAAATGACGTGTGTAGTGGTGGCCCAGAAAGTGAGATGTATCGAAGATTTTGGATTCCAATGATAGTACATAGAAATGGTATCCTGGCTGCCAAAAAAGACTGTATGAATTTTATGCACAATTGTTGAGCACCCAGTGACTGTTAGTATGTCTCCGAGGTGAGCTCAAAGGTGAGCGTCAACGGAGCGTCAATGATTTGTGGCATTGCTTCATGGAAAATCCAGATGGTTTCGCTGCAACATTCATTCATAATCGAACTATAGCCCGCCTATCTATTCCAAAATGGTTGCAAAACATCGCTACTACGGCCTGAACATGAGCATCAACACGACCGTCAACAACTTCTCGCCTTGCATCTTGGAAAATGTAAGGGCTGTGCGGCGACATTAAGCCATAATCGAACTATCGACAGCCTTTCTAGGCAAAAATGTGTTCGACGACTTCGTCAGTATGCTCTAAAATTGAGCGACAATGGAGCGTCAACGATCTCAGCTCTTGAATCTTCGAATATCAAGTGGCTATGAGCCTGCTTTGATCCATAATTGAACTATCGGCCGCCATTCTCGGCAAAAATGCTTTCAACTACCACCTCACTATGCCCTGAAAATGAGGGTCAACGGAGCGTCAACGATTTAAGGCATTACATCGTGGAATATGAAGGGGCTATGAGACTACTGTGATCCACAATCGAACTATCGGCCGTCTTTGTGGGTAAACATGCTTTCGATGACCTCGTCAGTGTGCCGTAAATATGAGCATCAATGCAGTGTCAACGATCTTAGGGCTTGTATCATGGAATATCATAGGGCTTTGAGACTACTTTGATCCATAATCGAACTATCAGCCGCCTTTCGAGGCAAAGATGATTATGAACAGATTGTTACCATGTCCCAACATGAGCGCCAATGGAGCGTCAACAATGTTTGGTCTTGCATCTTGGATAATCTGATGTCAAAGGAACGTAGAGAACCCACAATGAACCCATCGGTAGCCTTTATTGGCAAACATGCTGGTCACACTATCACATCCGCCTCCTACAATTGAGCGCCCGGAGAGCGTCAACAGTCTTTGTGGAGGCCAAGAACGCTACACAGCAATGAACTGCGTTGTGCTGTTCCTAAATCAAGTTTTATGCAGTCAGTCGTTGCAATCTAACCTTGTATACAACTTCACAAATATGCATGCAATGTGTTACAGATCTGATTTTTTCACTTGTAGCAGTCGAGTCAATATTTAAGAACCTACAGTCTGCTTTGCTGCATCGTTTCTTTTGGCAGTCTTTCGAGTCGGATTACCCAGCTGTCCAATTCTTACGGCCATGTCGGATTCAAAATCTCTGAACACCTCCTTGCTCGAGGTTATGATCTCTTCCAACAATAAACGTGTCTTTATACGTGATTTGAGGGACCTTACTCTACAAATCATCTTCAATGCTTGGTGGGCTTCAATTAATGTACACTTGAAGCGGCCCATTGCTTGGAATAATTCCAGATATGCCCTATCGTGGTGATTCTATTTACACTGCGGAATTGAACAAACCAGCAGTCCTGGCATCATATGTATCGTTTGTCATCAGGTTCTTCGCCATCCATCAGAACATGGGACCAGATCAATCGGGAAACACTTGCTGGCAAAAGCTCACATCTGAAAGTTGAACGAATTAACAGAGTCAGAGGTTACTGAATTCACTAGTTCGACGGTTGATGAAACAGTGCTGGCCATGCTGAAGAGGCAAGGAAGTTGAGGAATCACAATAGTAATTTCGCAGAGGAAGATCAGGTTTGACATCCAGGTGGATCCATATTGACCGAAATGACAGACAAAAGGTTCCAAACTGGCAGATAAGGACTTTGAAACTTCGCAATTTCACCAAGACAGATGGAATCGGTACCTCATGTTAGGATTTGTTTCTGCTCACATTCCATGGAACGCTATATCAAATCCGGAGCTATGACGGTCATATAAGGCATGACGTGATGACCTAGTGCTGCTGTCCACTATGACTCTTCACAACATTTGCTGGAGGGACTATGCACTGACCGTGGATGCAACTAAGCAGCAATTGCCGTCATGAATTAAAGTTGGTTTAGCTCTGGACGGATGGACATCACCAAACACACTAGCCATAACATCGGTCATTGCTTACTATATCGATCGAAATTGGGCATTGGATGCAGTTCAATTCGCGTGCGTTGAGGCTGATTACCTGTTCTTTTTACCTTTCGAAAGCTAATTGAGGATGATAGGTCAAGGGCCAACATTCTGGAGCAAGGGTAGCCGTACATCTGAAGGACTTTCTTGATCATTTTGAGCTTACCGACGGCTGTCGGCTTGGAATTATGACAAATATTGCCTCCTCAAACCCCTCGATGACATGCGAGCTGCAATCAACACTTGAGGCCTCTGGAATCGAGTGGCCTGCATTGTGGAACCGCATACCTTGCATGGCGCACGTCATACAGCTGGGTTGAGGTGCATTCATGAGCAGTCTCGGTGTCAAAGGCTGTACCAAGTCTTGGGAAGCCCATGAGCGCGATCTGCAATTTGGAGAGAATGAAAGCGTAGATATTGGCAAGAGTCAAAGGCTTCGAAAAGAGGACACTGCTAGAATCAATGAGGTGTCGGCCATGAAACCAGGTATAGCAATGATAGTTGAGAAAGTATGTATTTCAAGATATTTTGAAAGTGCTGAAACTGACCTTCTTATAGCAGAGAATGCTTGCTGTATTGATTACGCTAACACCTGGTTGTCGAAACAAGTTCATTGACTGTCAATGGGCCAGAGTCCGCATGGCGGTACTTCCGAGTATGGATGTGAGGACCCATTGGAACTCGACCCAGGAGTTGCTCGAGTGCGCCTTCCAATTGTGTTCATTCACACGCGGGGGGGTTCAAAACTCAAAATATGGTGATAACCGGCCACTCTTCACAACTCAAGATGAATGGACCATTGTGAGGTATGTCATCGAGGTGTTGAGGCCATTCCGATATTGAACCCTGTGGATGTCGAAAAGGCATAGTCACATTGCATCACCTTTTCACTGTGTACAATGAGATTATCGATCACATGGATGGCGTGATGCGAGATTTGGCTAAGAAAGAGACTCCATGGAAGGAAGACTTGTTCTTCGCCGTCAAGTTACCTCGACAGCAGCTGTCCAAATATTACACTGAAGTGACTCCATCGACGGGCATGCTTCTCATAACTGCACATATCCTCGATCCTTTCGGCAAGTTTGGATTGTTCAGACAGTAGGCCAAAGGAATGGATATCAATCTGGAGGACGAGACATTCTATACTACCCAATACCAAGAGGCCTTACTGAAGTACATGGAGAATGGATACTGGGCCAAACATCGACATTTGCCAGTGAATAAACACGAAAGCTCACCCAAGAGCAATCTTATCCCCTCCAAAATGGTTTTAGGATCCTGTCAATCATCCTGTGATCCATATGATTTGTCCAGCAATGGTAAAGAATACATAACGCCCAACAATGTGGCTGAGACGACACCTGGACGAAGGGATCGCGCAGCATGCTTATTGACCGCCGCCAGGCTCTATTTGAATATGTCGCCTGAAGCACCAAAAAACTGTAGGAAAATTAATCCAAATCTCAATGATTACCACTCCAACCCCATGGAGGTTAGCACTACATTGTGGTTACCGGACATAACCGAAAGGTGGTGTCAACAGGAGGAAACACACTCCATGTATGCCGATCTCTCTAATGTTGCGCGCAACAAATTCTCTATCATACCACATGGTGTCGGAGTGGAGGCCAGTTTTTCCCTAGGCCGAGATGTTATCAGCTGGAGGCAGTCAAAACCCACAGGCAAGACTCTTTGCGAAAAGGTTGTTGTGAGGCAGTTTGCTCGAGCCAATAATGGGATTATGGCAGGTGCTGACCCATTATTGGCCTCAATCAACACAGAAAACCACTCGGAAATGAAGAAAGGGGCGGAGGAAAGGATATTGCCCAGAATGACCAAGGTTCACGACTTTTTGAACATGTTGTAGAGCAGCCAAAACCTACGTGCTACCCAGAAGATATCTCGTGCTCAAAAACAAGCAGAAGACTGCTGTGGAATACATTTCCGACACAGCAGAGATTGTCAAAGCATTGTAGTCGCTCTTTCAACATGATGGTGTGGCTGCATTTTAATTGTCAGAAAGATCTCCTTTGCCACCACCTGTGTGTACAAAGGGCCTCCCTGGAAGATGAACTCAAATATCGAATGTCTGCCAAATTCGAAGAATCAACTGTCATCCAGTCAAAGGTGATGAGGTTAGCGCACCTGGAAGCACTTCAGACACTGAACATTGGCTTAACTGGAATGGGGACTTAGATAATCCTAATCACAGCGAAGACAATCGCGCGGCGGCCGTTGAAACTGATATAGAGCAAGATAATAGCATTGAGTATCCGGAATGGCCAGAGCAGTGGGATGTGAGTGCCGCACCAAATGTTCCCAGATTGATTCGGCCAACATGGAAGTCAATGAGAATGGCTGACAAGATGTCGATGTCAGTCTATGCAATTGAAACGAGTAGGAACAAGGGAGTGAAAAACAAGTAGGGCAGAATTCGTCAATGTTTTACCAGCTTCTTTAGGTATCTCGAACTAGAGTTTTAATTAGAGATATATTATGGGCAAATAGTGAGCAGTAGCTTGGCAAAATCGGTTGATGAACACATGTATAGCAGGCGCAATGAAGCTTTTGGCAACATACATACATTTTAGTCATGTGCGAGCGAACAGTGCAAGAAAATTACTGCACTCAGCTTTGTCACAAGGCCAAGTCTCAATCTTGCAGAAAGACTACCAATATATCCAAATCATAATGAAAACTATTATCGATGGCAGCCAATGTTGGATGGACAATACATTGAAATGACCATCAACGGAGCGTCAACAATTTGTTGTTTTGTAATTACGGTAATTGAACAACAATTTGGTTACTGTGATGCATAACCGATATGTTGGCAGCCATTATATGCAAATTAGACAGCGACATGCTCCCTGCCTCATCCTGAGAATCAGCATCAATGGAGCGTCAATGATTTTTACCTTCACATCATGGGTAATTTATGTTCTGATTGGTTCAAGACATCAATTTGTCAGATATTGACATCCTTTACTGGTGAGAACTAAAGCGACATGCTCCCTGCAACGTCCTGAGAACGAGCGTCAACGGAGCATCAACAATGTGTAGATTTGCATCTTGGGTAATTTATATTCCAATTGGTTGTAGACATCAATTTGTCAGCTATTGACAGCCTTTACTGGGAAAAATTCGAGCAACATGCTCGCTGCAGCAGCCTGAGAATGAGCTTCAATGGAGCGTCAACAATATTTAGCCTCGCATCCTGGGTAGTTTATGTTCCGATTGCTTGCAGAGATCCATTTATCAGATAATGGCAGCCTGTACTTAGAAAAACTACAGCGGCATGCTCCCTACCGCATCATGCAAATTAGCATCAATGGAGCGTCAAAAATTGTAAGCTTCGCATCTTGGGTAATTTATGTTCCGATTGGCTGTAGACATCCATTTAACAGATATTCGCTGCCTGTACTGGGAAACACTACAGCGACATGCTCACTGCTGCATCCTGAGAATGAGCGTCAACTGATCATCAATAATCGTCAGCTTTGAATCGTGGGTAATTGATTCTCCGATTGATTGCAGGCATCCATTTATCAAATATTGGCAGCCTTTACTGGCAACAACACAGCGACATGCTCCCTGCCACATCCTGAAAATGAGTGTCAACGGAGCGTTAACAATTTTAGTTGTTGCATATTTGGTAATCAAGACATCACGCTGATCTCTGCGTTCATAACAGAATAATTGACCGCCGTGATAGACAAAAATACAATGTATCACAGGTAAAATACCGATTCCAAATTAATTGATATTGGAAGCTGCAAAGCATGCAAAATCATATTCTTGGTTGTTGAAAACGCGATTTTGATAAGATACTGTTCGCATACTCCAGAAGCTATAGCCTTAATTGAATTTATGGATGGACCCACTGGGCGACTCGCTGACAACCCGCCCGATCCAGACGGGTTGGGAGTTTACCGTCGAACCGTACCCATGTCGACGGTTCAGGTTTGTTGACAACTCCGACCATGAATTTGGCAATGGTTTGGGTCGGACCGGCACCCAGACCCGAAGTGACAGTCCAGAACCGTTGCTACCACAAGGGAGGGCAGCTAAAACCTACGTGCTACCCAGAAGGAACCTCGCGCCCAAACCAAGAAGATGACCACTGTGGGATATATTCCTGACATGGCAGAGATTGTCAAAGCATCCTGGTCACTCTTCCACCATGATGGTGTGGCTGCATGTAAATGGTCAGAAAGATCTCCATTGCCACAACCTTTGTCTGCAAAGGACGTCCTTGGAGGACGAACTCAAATATTGAATGTCTGCCAAATCCGAAGAATCAACCATCATCCAGCCGAAATTGCTGAGGATAGCACACCTGAAAGCATTTCGGACACTGAAGATTGGCCTAACTGCATTGGGGACTTAGATAATCCAAATGACAGCGCAGACGAATGCGCACTGGACGTTAAATCTGATATAGAGCAAGACTAGAGAATCGAGGATCTGGAATGCCCAGAGCAGCAGGATGTGAGTGCTGGGCCAATTGTTCCCGGGTTGATTCGGCCTACACGCAAGTCACAGAGACAGCCTCAAAAGGTGTTGATGATGGTCAATGCAATTAAAACAAGGAAGCATAAGCAATTGAAGAGAAAGTAGGACAGAATGCGTCGATGTTTCACCAGCTTCTTTATGTATCTCGACCGAGAGTTTCAGTTAGGGATATATCATGGGCGAATACTGAGCAGTAGCTTGTAAATATCGGTTGATAAACAGATGTATAGCAGGCGCAATGAAGCTTTTGGCAAGATACATAAATTTTAGTTGTGTGAGAGCGAAGAGTGCAAGAATGTTACTGCGCTCGGCTTTGCCACAAGGCCAAGTCTCAATCTGGCAGAAAGACTACCAATAATTTCAAATCATGATGAAAACTATTATCGATGGCAGCAGATGTAGAATGGACACATCAGCAAAAAATATTTCCGTCCGGGCGGAATGGCTCCGTCAGAGTGGACGCGCTCCGTCAGAGCCGTCAGAGACACCCCGGTGGCGGATTACTCCGCGCCCGGCGTCAATTCAACGCGTCGCG
>Ga0307515_10001727_pt1 | contig 48647 bp, 56 predicted proteins | sample 17_EM_MG_FD_194513 | JGI IMG/M metagenome (GOLD analysis project Ga0307515, IMG submission 194513) | Populus trichocarpa ectomycorrhiza microbial communities from riparian zone in the Pacific Northwest, United States - 17_EM | ecosystem: Host-associated > Plants > Roots > Unclassified | place... | reverse complement strand
CGACTCACATGCGGGTAATGGCTCGCAGTTGCTCAAGGCGCTGCCACGGCAATCCGAGCACCAGGGCGTCGAATTGATCGCGGGTCAACGTGATCGGCGCTGTGCCGGCTGTCGTGCCGGCTGCGGTTCCGGTTGTTGCGCCACTCGGCCATTCGAAGCTGCCCTTGTGCAGGCGCCGCGCTGCGCACCAGACCCCGAACCCGTCATGCACCAGCAGCTTGATGCGGGTCGACCGGGCGTTGGCGAAGAGGTAGCCGTGGTGCGCCTGTGCGGCGCCGAAGACCTGCACCACGCTCGCTAGCAGCCGGTCGGCACCGGCGCGCATGTCGATCGGTTGGACCGCCAGCCAGACGGCGTCGATACGGATCACCGCAGCAGCTCGCGCAGCCAGGCCGCGCAGTCCGATGCCGCGCTGCAGGGCCAACTCAGGCTGATGGCGGTAGCGCCGCGGCGCAACTCGATGCGGATGTCGGGCGGCGGCGCAGCAGCCGGCAACGTCAGCGGCACGAACTCTGTCGACGCAACGCCGCTGGCGAGCGCAGCGGGCTGAGCACCGCTGCGCCGCTCGGCGCCACGCTCGGATGCCGTGACCCACCGGCGCGCCAGATTGGCGTTGACGCCGTTGGCCATCGCCACGGCGGCGATCGATACGCCCGCCGGTCTGCAGGCCGCGACTACCTGCGCCTTGAACTCATCGCTGTGAATGCGTCGGCGCCGACGACCCATCGCAACGCCCGCTTCGTCCGGAATAGTGTGCACGTGTCCACCAAGAAATCTAAGTGGACACGAGACTCCTACAAAGACCAATGCCCATCAAGGTGCCGCGGCCAGCCGCTTACCGAGCAGCGCCACGTCCACACCTTCTTGTGCCAACGCCTTGGCGATGGCCTTGCCGATGCCGCGGCTGCCGCCGGTGACGAGTGCCCGCTTGCCTTTGAGTTGCAGAGCCATCGCGTACCCTTGCTGGCTGTGTCGGGCGATGTTATCGAGCCCTGTTGGCCCTTGCGCTGGCATGCAGTGACGACCGGCTCGGTCGGCTGGACTGCCCGCACGATCAGATGGGTCGAGGCCCCTCGCTCAAGGGCTACGCAGCGACCGCGCTCGCTTGGACAATGCCCGCATGAGCCGCCACCAACCCGCATTCAAGAGCACGCAAATCTTCGACTGGGCCTCGGAGCCCGCCGATGAACGCCCCACAGACTTCGGGCGCTCGACCGGCTTCTCGGTGATGTCGGACTACGCGGCGTTGCAGCCGGCGCCCATGTCGGTTCGCCGGCGCCGCCAGCACCGCGCCGGCATCGCCAAGCTCGCCATCGCGGCGATCTTGACCTTGAGCCTGGGCGTGGCAGCGCTGGTGGTGATGGCGCGCTTTCTGCAGGCTTAGCCCGCGCGATCTGGGCAGCCGCAGCCTGAATGCAGCGGCGTGTCACTCGATCCTGACCTTGGCGCCTTTGTGACCCGACGGTGCCTTCGCACCGTTCATGCGACCTACTCCTCGAAGCGCCCCGTGGCGTCGCGATCGTGTTCGTATCGCCTCGCGAGCGGGAACGGCGGCAGCCAGTGCTCGCGGCGGACGGTCCAGAGTTCGTAGGTCGGCATCAGTTGGTCAGGGGCATCCAGGGACCCGAGGTTCACTTCGATTTCGTCTGCGGTGCGTGAGAAGACCGGCGAGCCGCAGCGGGGGCAGAAAAGCCGCCCGGCGTACTCGCGTGTTTCGCCATCGATCGTCACCGCTTCCTGGGGGAACACCGCGGAAGCGTGAAACAGGGCGCCATGGTGTTTGCGGCAGTCGAGGCAGTGGCAAAGGCCGACGCGGTAGGGCCGCCCCGTCGCCACCATTCGGACGTTGCCGCACAGGCAACCACCGGTGAATCGGCTCATGCTGCGTCTCCTTTGGAGTCAAGCGTGCGGAGTGTTTACAACGAACGGCGCTGCCAATGCAATTGCCCGCTGCGGGCGGGGCGCATCTCGGTCAACGCAAGCGCCACGTGTAGCTCAGCGAAGCGTAAGAGTGCGCCAGCCCTGCGTCGACCAGCGGGCTCTCGCGCGTCACCGACACCGTGAGCGACGAATCCTTCCACCCATAGGCCAGGCCGGCGGTGGCGCGCAGGTTGTTCTTGCGCAGCGTGGCTTGTTGGTGATCGTTGCCGTCGATGCCTTCGTGGTGGAAAAGGCGGCCGTACGAGAAGGCGGTGAAGGTGAACCAGCCCTCGTCGACGAGCATCGGGTCGCCGCGCTGCGAGAGGATGCGCGGTGTGGTGGCGTAGCTGCGATCGAGGCCGTGCCCGTAGCGCAGCATCAGCGTGGTGCCGGCGGACCGCTGCAGGTTGCCGAGTGCGGCGTCGGCGAGCGCGATGGCGTCGGCACCGGCGCCGCGGTTGTCGCCGCCGTTCGTGCCATGCCAGGCGGCTCGCCAGCCGCTGGACGCTTCAAGGCCGAGCAGCCCGCGGTTCGAGACCTGGCTGTCCCAGCCCTCGGGCTCGGTGGAGCCGGTCACCTTGTGGATGAAGCGCTGCGTTTCTTTCGCGCCCGAGGCCGGGCCGATCACGCCGACGTTCAGCACCAGCATGTGGACGGCGGGGCCTTGCACGGTCACGTAGGTCGAGCGCACGAGCAGCGCGCCGATGTAGGGTGAGTCGGTGGAGTCGGGTGTGCGCCGTGTGATGTCGCGTGGCGTGACCATCATCTGGCCGAGCGACAGGGCGGTGAGCGTGGGCCGCGGCAGGCCCAGGGTGTTCACGAGCGGCTGCATGATCATCGGCGGCTCGATGGTTTCTTCACCGAGCGACGCCAAGCGCAGCTGCGAGAGGAACAACCCGTTGGTGTAGCCGCCGCCGTCTTGGCCGATGAACACGTCGTTCTGCCACACCAGCGAGCCGAAGGTGTCGGCGGCCCAGGCGGGCAGGGTGAATGCAGTGGATAGGGCGAAGAGCGCGAGCCTGCGCAGTGTGGTGGGAGGGGGCGGCATCGAACGTTTGGCCAGAGAGTGCGGAAACGTCGGATCAGTTTAGTGTTCCTTGCTTGTCGTTGCTGGCTGCAGGCCAATGCGCTGCCCTTCGATACCTCAGGGCGAACGGAGCTGGGGTAGCGGAGGTATGTCACCAATCAGGAATCTCAATAAGATGAAGCGATCCGCACGGCATGTGCCGCGCGACCACTCTTTATCAAGGCTTCCGATGTTGCTGTTCTGGGGCAATGCCGATTCGGTCAACGTGCAGAAGATCATGTGGTGCTGCGAGGAGATCGGCCTCGCGTACCGCCGCATCGACGCGGGCCGCCACTTCGGCGTGGTGAACACGCCCGAGTTCCGCCGGCTCAACCCCAACGGTCTGGTGCCCACGATTGAAGACGAAGGCTTCGTGCTATGGGAATCGAACGCGATCTTGCGTTACCTGACGGCGAAGCACGCTGCCGGAACGCTGTGGCCCAACGACGTGGCGCAGCGCGCGCTGGCCGACCGCTGGATGGACTGGGCCAACTCCACGCTGTGGCCGACGATGGTGCCGCTGTTCCGCGCCTTCATGCGCACGCCCGAGGCGCAACGCAATGCGGCGGTGATCGAGGCCGATCGCCTGGAGACGGCCGAGGTCTTGCGGGTTCTCGATGCGCAACTTGCCGCCACCGCGTTCGTGGGTGGCGACACTTTCACGATGGGTGACATCGCGGTGGGCTGCGCAGCGTGGCGCTGGATGGCGCTGCCGGTCGAGCGCCCGGCCTTGCCGAACTTTCAGCGCTGGTTCGACGCGCTGGCGATGCGCCCCGCGTACCGCCGCGTCGTCATGCTGCCGTTGAGTTAGATCGAAGCATAGTTGGCGAGCGAAATGAGCGGAGGTCATCAATTGAAGCGATGACGCCTTTGGCGAATTCGGTGAAAGTCAGATAGACGTTCTGGATGCTACCGGGTACCAGTCACTGACATTCTCAAGAACACTTGATCATGAATGCTCATCTGTCATCACTCCGATCGGTTGGCTTAAGTTTCCTCATCTGCCTGTTGGCCGATACCGTCTGGGGTGCTGAACAGGACGAAAAGTCCAATCCCCCGCTTCCTCCGTCACCATTTGTCGCTCAGCAGCAGTTGAGCGAGATTGCCAAACAAGTGGAGCTGATTTCAGCGGACTTGGCCTCAAGAGACGCTGTGCTTTCTCGATTGAAAGCGGAGCATGACAAGCTTAAAGGGACTGTCCCAGCAAAGGCTCTGCAAGAGGATGTTGAGAGGCTTGCGCGGCAGATCGAATCTCAGCCAAAAGACAAGGGCTTTTACAGCGTTGCCAGACCGCATTTTTCGAGCATGCAGAACCTGATCTCCAAGATTTCAGACGACGTGTGGGAATCTTTCCCTGGGGTTCTTGAAATTTGGCGGAACACCCGTCGAGACCCCAGGACTCTGGTGTCTGAAGACCAGTTTCTCTCGGAAGCAGCGGAGGGATTCCAGAATGCGCTCTGGCAAGTACCACAGATGCGTCAACTTGAGTATCTGCGCGGCAGTTTCTATGTGATCGACTCCAGCACGTCACGTGTCTCCCTGGCGCTGACCCTACCCGCAGAACTACGAGCCGGCTTTGACGCCAAGGCTTTCGTTGCAATTGTTCAGGCAGCCCAAGGTGCACTGGTCGCCGAAATGACTCGCCACGAAGCAAAACTTGGTTCGTCGCGTACCAAACTGGCAAGCCTGAAAGATCAGCAAAGGCGACTGCAAGAAGCAGTTGAAGAAGGGCAATCGCAGATTGATAAGAAGATCATTCAGTGGGGGTTGCCTGCATTTGGCTTGCTTCTGCTGGGGATTCTTGCCATACCGAAGCTCTACAAAGACAAAGAGTTGCAAGCCACGATCTTTTCGTCGGGAATTGTTCTCGACATGTTCACTGTCTTCCTACTCACCATCACGATATTGCTGCTGGGGCTAGGGCATCGCTTGTCCGAGAACGTCCTAGGCACTTTGCTGGGGGGAATATCGGGGTATGTGCTCGGCCGATCCAACAGTCGACCGAGGGACGCCAGTGCGGGGTATCGAACGTGAACTAGCCTGTCTTGCACAGTGCCGCGACGAGGTCCGACTGCGTGATGATGCCGACCAGCCGCTTGTCGGCGTCGATGATCGGAATGTGGTGGTGGCCGGTGTCGGCGAACAGCGGCACGAGCTCGCTGATGGGCCGGTCGGCGCTGGCCACGCGGACCTGCCTCACCATGATCTGGCCCACGGCCTCGGGCTTGTCGGAATGCGTGGTGTGCGACGGGCTGATGAAGGCGCGCAGGCGCTGGGCCCAGCCTTGGTGCCAGTCGAGATCGGCGCTGCGCAAGAAGTCGGACAGCGTGACGATGCCCACCACGCGCGACACGCGGTCGACCACCGGCAGGGCCTTGATGCGCCGCTCGCGCAGCAGCGCCCAGGCGTCTTGCAAAGACGTGCCGAAGGACACGGTGGCCACGTCGCGCGACATGATGTCGGCGCAGCGCACTTCACCCAGCCGGCGGCGGTAGGCCTCGATCTCGGTCTGCGCGAGCAGGCTCTGCAGGTCGTCGCGGCTCAGGTCGAGTACCTGGTTGTAGCGGGCGAGCACGGCGTCGAGATCGGCTTCGGCGAAGCCGGGCTGCGGCGCCTTGCCGGCGACCGGTGCCGCCACGCGCTGCCCGTGCGGGTAGCGCCGTTTGGTGGCGTTGTTGTAGGCGATGCCGGCTGTGACCAGCAGCGCCGAGCCGAGCAGCACCGGCGCGAGCGCGAACTGCAGCTCGTGCACGCCGGTGAGCACCACCAGCAACGCACTGGCGCCGCCGGGCGGGTGCAGGCAGCGCAGCAGGAACATCGCGCCGATGGCGAGGCCGACCGCCGAGGCCGCGACCCAGGGCTCCACGCCGAAGGCTTGCACGCAGGCAATGCCCACCAGCGCCGACACCGCGTTGCCGCCGGCCACCGCCCAGGGCTGCGCCATCGGGCTCGCCGGCACGCCGAACACGAGCACCGCGCTCGCGCCCAGGGGCGCGATGAGCCAGGGGACGCCGGCGATGTTCTGCGTCAGCCAGTGGCTCAGCAAGGCGGTGAACAACAGGCCGAGTGCTGCACCCGCGACCACGCGCCAGCGCTCGCGCGCGTCGACGGCCATGCGCGCGGGCAAGAAGTCGCGCAGCCAGGCGCGTGCACGTTCGCGCCTCGGCAATGCGAGGGCGCTTGGATTCACCACGTCTTGTTCAGCCATCAGTGTGTCCGCAGTGGAGCCGGCAAAGGGCTGCCATTGTGGGCTTCCGAGCGCCGTGCCACGCCCCGGGTATCTCCTCACCGCGGCGTGCCAGGACGCCCGGTGCTAAGCTGCCTTCGCCCTATTCGTTCCACTCAAAAAGACCCCTCGGAGACCCACCATGCCCGGACTGCTTCCCAACGTCGACCCTGAAGGCCTGCTCGAGTTCTCGGTGGTCTACACCGACCGCGCGCTGAACCACATGTCGCAGAAATTTCAGGGCGTGATGCGCGACATCTCGTCCACGTTGAAAGAGGCTTACAAGGCCAAGTCGGCGGTCGTGGTGCCGGGCAGCGGCACCTTCGGCATGGAAGCGGTAGCCCGCCAGTTCGCAACAGGGCAGAAGGTGGTGGTGGTTCGCAACGGCTGGTTCAGCTACCGCTGGACGCAGATCTTCGAGATGGGTTCGATCCCGTCGAGCGCCACGGTGCTGAAGGCTCGGCCGACTGCCGCTGGCGCACAGGCCGCGTTTGCGCCGGCGCCGATCGAAGAGGTGGTGGCCGCCATCCGCCGCGAAGAGGCGGGCGTGGTGTTCGCCGCGCACGTGGAGACGGCCTCCGGGATCATGCTGCCCGACAGCTACCTGCGCGCGATCGGCGAGGCGGTGCACGCTGTCGGCGGGCTCTTCGTGCTCGACTGCATTGCCTCGGGCGCGATGTGGGTCGACATGCAGGCCAACGGCGTCGACGTGCTGATCAGCGCGCCGCAAAAGGGCTGGAGCGGCTCGCCCGGCAGCGCCTTCGTGATGCTGAGCGAGCGCGCCCGCGAGCGCATCGACAAGACCACGAGCACCAGCTTCGCCTGCGACCTGAAGAAGTGGCTGCAGATCATGGAGACCTATGAAAACGGCGCCCATGCGTACCACACCACCATGCCGACCGATGCGCTCACGCGCGTGCGCGACGTGATGCTGGAAACCAAGGCGCTGGGCTTCGACAAGGCCAAGAACGCGCAGCAGGAGCTCGGCACCAAAGTGCGAGCGCTGCTCGCGAGCAAGGGCTTCAAGAGCGTGGCGGCAGCGGGCTTCGAGGCGCCCGGTGTGGTCGTCAGCTACACCGACGACCCGGAGATTCAATCGTCGAAGAAGTTCGCCGGGCTGGGCTTGCAGACTGCTGCCGGCGTGCCGCTGCAGTGCGACGAGGGTGCGGACTTCCGCAGCTGGCGCATCGGCCTCTTCGGGCTGGACAAGCTGCAGAACGTGGAGCGCACGGTGCAGCTGCTGGATGACGCGCTGAGCCGCATTCGCTGAGCAGCGTGTGCCTTCGGGGCGTGCTCAGACAGCGCCCCGGATCTGGCGCACGCCGCGCCCCAGCCGTCGGCGCAGCAGCGAGCGCAGCGTCACGCCGTCGGCATAACCAACCTGCGCGGCGATGCTCTCGATGTCGATGCGGCTGGTCTTGAGCAAGTGCACCGCGCGCTCGACGCGCAGGTCTTGGAAGTACGACAGCGGCGTCTTGCCGAGCACCGCTTCGAGCCGGCGCTGCAGCGTGCGCTTGCTGGTGGCCAGCGCCTCGGCCGCATCGTCGAGCGAGAAGCCTTGCGCGAGCCGGCCGCGCGCCCAGCGTTCGAAGCGCGACACCAGCGGGTCGGTGTGCGCCAGATGGTCGGGGATCACATAGGGCGCCTGCGACGGCCGGTCGTCGACGATCAGGTAGCGCGCGGTCACGGCCGCCAGCTCGGGGCTCACCTGGCGCACCAGCCACAGCGCCAGGTCGATGTGGCCGATGGCCGCGCCGGTGGTGACGAAGCCGCCCGAGTTCACCAGCATCCGCGATTCATTCAATCTCACATGGGGGTAGCGCTCGCGAAACAGCGGCGCCAGCCACCAGCTCGTGGTGGCTTCGTGGCCGTCGAGCAAGCCTGATTCGGCGAGCACGAATCCGCCGATGCACGCGGCGGACAGGCGTGCGCCCTGGCCGTGCCACACGCGCAGCTGCTGCGCGGCTTGCTGCACGTCGCGGCGCTGCAGCGCCTGCGTCAAGGCCGCAGGCATCTTGGTGCCGATGGCGGGCACGACGACCCAGTCGGGCCGCTCGCGTGTGTCGAGCACATGCACCGGAACGCGCAGGCCCTGCGCGGTGCTGACCTGCCTGCGCAGGCCGACCACGCGCACCTCGAAGGGCGTGACCTCGAGCCGCTGCACGGCGGCAAGCTCGTTGGCCGTGGTGAATGTGTCCAACACGGTGGCGAGGCCGGTGTCGAACACGCCGTCGAGTGCGAGTACCTGGATCTTCATATGGCGCGAACGATATCAAAGATGTCATTTGCGGCAATGGCGAGTAACCCGGTGGCTGCCTAGAGTCACCTCCGTCGAATCCCCGACCTTCACCCTCCCCAGGAGACACACCATGATCAAGTTCGCACTGTTCGTCCGCCTCGAAGCCAAGCCGGGCAAGGAAGCCGAGGCCGAGCAATTCCTGCAAGCCGGCCTGTCGATGGCCAACGACGAGCAGACCACGCCCATCTGGTTTGCGCTGCGCTTGTCGCAGTCGACGTTCGCGATCTTCGATGCCTTCCACGACGAAGCGGGCCGCCAGGCTCACCTCGGCGGGCCGATCGCCAAGGCCTTGATGGCGAAGGCGCCCGACCTGTTCGTGGGCTCGCTGAAGATCGAGACCATCGACGTGCTGGGGCTGAAGAACAAGGCTGCCGGCTGAGTCTGGCGCAACCGGAACCTGCCAGCAGGCGGGTTCTTAACCTTCGCCTAACCCTGGACAAACGAAGCGATCACCCGTCGCCCCTGTCTTTTGCGCCATGCGGAATCTCCCGCGCGGACCGTCACAATTCGCTGATCAGGCCGAGGCGGGAACCAGCACCGTCAGCTTCAGTTCGGGCTGGTGTGCCACCTTGAGCGTGAACTGCTGGAAGTCGCAGTGGCCCTTGCGGGCGTGCGTGAAGTTGCGCAGGCCGCCTTCGCGTGACATCACCCGCTGAGAGCCCCAGGCGCTGCGAAAGACCGGGCTGGCGCGACACAGTTCGTCGACCAGGGTCTGGCGCACCGGGTCGTCGCCCCAGGCGGCGGTGTCGGCCCGGTACTCGGCCACCAGGCGCTCGGCGCGCTCGGGCCAGCCGCGGATGAAGGTCTGCGCCTGGGGCTCGGTGAACACGTAGCGCAGCAGGTTGCGCGAGCCCTCGCCGCGGCCGCCCAGCCACACATCGAACAGCGCTGCAGCGGGCTTGTTCCAGGCGACCGCGTCCCAGTGCCGGTCCAGCACATAGGCAGGGCTGCGCACGGCCTGGACCAGCGAGCCCATCCGGTGGGCGGGAGTGCGGGCCGCTGTGCGCGGCGGGCTCGGGTCGGCGCGCACCGCGAGCTGGAACAGGTAGCCGCGTTCGGCCTGCGACAGGCGCAGCCCGGCCGCGATGGCGCCCAGCGTGTCCACCGACACGGCGGCCGTGCGGCCCTGCTCGATCCAGGTGTACCAGGTGGGGCTGATGCCGCACAGGGCGGCCACTTCTTCGCGGCGCAGCCCGGGCGCGCGGCGGCGCAGGCCGGGCGGCAGGCCGAAGTCGTCGGGCCTCAGCTGCTCACGGCGGGCGCGCAGGAATTCGCCCAAGGAGGGCTGGGCTTTCTTTTTGGGGGTGCTCACAGTAATAGGATAAGTGACTACCTTGTACCAGGATAGAGGGGACCTTATTGTCGAGGCCTCTTCACCACCCAGGTACGCCATGTCCAGCCACAGACAATCGATCCAGGCGCAATTCGACCCGCAGGCGCACGCCTACCTTCACAGCGCGGTGCACGCGCAGGGGCTCGACCTTGCCCGCGCGCAGGCATTGGTTGCGCAGACGCTGCCGACCACCGCCAAGCTGCTCGATGTGGGTTGCGGTGCCGGTCACTTGAGCTTCGCGCTGGCAACTCACGTGCAAAGCGTCGTAGCGCTCGACCCGTCGCCCGCCATGCTCGCGACCGTGGCCGAAGCGGCAGCCGAGCGCGGGCTGGCGCAAATCGAGACGGTGCAGGGCACGGCTGAAGCGCTGCCTTTCGAAGACGGCCGCTTCTGCATGGTCTGCACGCGCTACAGCGCACACCACTGGATGCAACTGGAGGCGGCCTTGCGGGAGATGCGGCGCGTGCTCAAGCCCAAGGGCGTGCTGATGGTGATTGACGTACAAGGTGATGAGCGCGCGCTGGTCGATACGCATTTGCAGACCATGGAACTGCTGCGCGACCGCTCGCATGTGCGCAACCGCTCGCTGTCTGAATGGCGTGCGTTGCTTGCCGGCGCGGGCTTCGAGCACCTGGTGCATGAACAGTGGCCGCTGCGGCTGGAGTTCGCCTCGTGGGTGGCGCGCATGCGCACGCCGGCGTCCAACGTGGCGATGATCCGCGCGCTGCAACTCGCAGCACCGCAGGAGGTGCGCGACGCGCTGTCTATCGAGGCCGACGGCAGCTTCACTGCGCAGACCGGCCTGTTCTTCGCGCGCAAGCCTGCATGATGTGGGAGAGGAGGTTTGCCTTGAAGGCCTCCAGCCCAGCGCCAGAACTTGTCCTAACTTTGGCCTAACCGAGTCTTCACCGAGCGTTAACCGAGCCTCCTTATCTTCTGCTGCATGCGGAATCTCCCGCGCAGACAATCACAAGAGAGGCTCGCCATGAAACTCAACCCCTTGAATGCCACCCTTGTGGCCGCCGGTATTCTGGCCATGGGCACGGCCGGCGCGTTCAGCTTGAAGCCGAGCTGGCTCAGCAAGAACGATGCGCCCGACAGCACCCAGGCGCAAGGCACGCAGCAGGCGGCTGTGACGACGCCTTCTGCTCCGACCTTGGTCGCCGCAGCGATGGCGCCGGTGGCTCCCATTCCGGCCCAGGCCACGGTGCCCAACTATCGCGCGATCTTTGCGCAGGCCGGCCCGGCCGTGGTCGGCGTGACCGTCTCCGGCACGCACAAGCTGTCGGCCGAGGAGCAGCAGTCCAATGGCCTGCCTCCCGGCCTGGAGAACGACCCGTTCTTCCAGTTCTTCCGTGGCTTGCCCGGCATGCAGGGGCGTGGGCGCGGCAACGGCGGCAGCCCGTCGCAGCCGTTCCGCGGCCAGGGCTCGGGCTTCATCATCAGCGCCGATGGGCTGATCCTGACCAACGCGCACGTGGTGCGTGAAGCGAAGGACGTGACCGTCAAGCTCAGCGACCGCCGCGAGTACGCGGCCAAGGTGCTGGGTGCCGACCCCACGACCGACATCGCCGTGCTGCGCATCAATGCCAAAGACCTGCCGACCGTGCGCCTGGGCAACCCCAAGCAGCTCGAAGTGGGTGACCCGGTGATGGCCGTGGGCGCACCCTTCGGCTTCGAGCAGACCGCCACGCAGGGCATCGTGAGCGCCAAGGGCCGCTCGCTGCCGGGCGACTCGGTGGTGCCTTTCATCCAGACCGACGCGGCGGTGAACCCCGGCAACTCGGGCGGCCCGCTGTTCGACGGCAGCGGCGCGGTGGTGGGCATCAACGCGCAGATCTACTCGCAGTCGGGCGGCTACCAGGGCCTGGCGTTTGCGATCCCGATCGACGTGGCGCTGAAGGTCAAGGACCAGATCGTCGCCACCGGCAAGGCCACGCACGGCCGGCTCGGCGTGACGGTGCAAGACATCAACCAGACGCTGGCAGAGTCCTTCGGCCTGAAGCGGCCCGATGGTGCGCTCGTGGCCACCGTGGCACGCAACAGCGCAGCGGCGAAGGCCGGCCTGAAACCGGGTGACGTGATCACCGAGGTGAACGGCGAGGCCATCGTTCGCTCGGGTTCGCTCTCCAGCATCATCGGCATGGCCAGCCCCGGCGAGAAGGTCAAGCTGAAGGTGTGGCGCGACCAGTCTTCGCGCGAGATCGAAGCCAAGCTGGGCGGTGCCGAAGAGGCCGACAAGCAGGTCGCCGACAACGACTCGGCCGACCAGGGCAGCCAGCTCGGCCTGGCACTGCGGCCGCTGACGCGCGACGAGCGCCGCCAGATCCAGAGCGACGGCGGCATGCTGGTCGAGAACGTGAGCGGGGCCGCGGCGCGGGCCGGTGTCGAACCGGGCGACGTGCTGATCGCGATCAACGGGAAACCGGTGACGTCGATCGAGCAGGTGCGCGGCGTGATGAACGGCAAACCGAAAAGCGTGGCGCTTTTGGTCGAGCGTGACGGAGAACGCATCTTCCTGCCGGTAAACCTTGGCTGAACTCGCGTAGGAGAAAAGCGCGAACTGCCTCAGAGGTGCAACACCAGCGTGTAGCGAGCGTCAAATCGAGTTCTCGGACAACTCCAAAGGATTCGCCATGACACTCGCTACCAAAAACCTGATTGCCGCAGTGGCTGTTGCCTTGCTGGGTGGTACCGCCGCCTGGGCCCAAGACCCGCCGGCCACACCCACACCTGCACCCGGTGACTCGGTACGCTCGGTGGCCCCGGGCGAAGCGGTTCCGCTGCCCGACGTGCAGACCTCGGGCGCCGCGAGCTACGTGACGGGCGGCATACCCTACGAGCAGATTCCTGCCTTCACGCGTGCACGGAGCCAGTATCCGCTCAACGTAGAGATCTATCAAAAGGCCGGCGCGAAGAACGAGTTCACCGCCGACGTAGGCGTGAAGCTCATCTCCGTGAAGAGCGGCGACGTGGTGCTCGACGCACGCACCCAAGGCCCGTACCTGTGGGCCAAGGTGCCGGCAGGCCAGTACCGCATGCAGGCCACGATGAACGGCAAGATGATGGAGTCTCGCGTGGCGGTCAACAACGCGCATTCGACCCGCGCGATCGTCGTGTTCCCTGCGGGCACCGACCAGTAAGAGAAGGCCCAACGCCCGAGCGCTGGGCTACGCGGTCTGGGAGGCGGGGTTGTCGAGGGGTGCGAAGACATCTTCGCCCGAGTCGAGTTCCGCCGCGGACACCCGGTTGCGCCCGCCAGCCTTTGCTTGATAAAGCGCTTTGTCGGCCCGCGCAACCAGCGTGGCCGCGCCGCCGTGCTGAAGGCTGGGCTCTGACGCGCGAGTCGGTATCACCGTGGCCGCACCGACGCTCACGGTGACGAAGGCAGCCACATCGGAGGCCGGGTGCGGCAGGCCCAGGGCGGCGACGGCGCAGCGCACTTTCTCTGCCACCACCGCGGCCGCCGCGGCGTCGGTGTTGGGGAGGATGAGCGCGAACTCCTCGCCGCCATAGCGCGCAGCCTGGTCGCTGGCGCGCCCGACCGCACCCGCGATGGCCTGCGCAACCCGGCGCAGGCACTCGTCACCGGCCGGGTGCCCGAAGCGGTCGTTGTAGCGTTTGAAGTAGTCGATGTCGACCATCAGCAGCGACAGTGGCCGGCCGTCGCGCAGCGCACGTGCCCATTCCCGCGCCAGCACGTCGTCGAAGCTGCGCCGGTTGGCGATGCCGGTCAGCCCGTCTTGCGTCGCGAGGTTGCGCAGCTCCGCTTCCAGGCGATATTCATTGCTGCGGTCGCGCAGCACGGCGGCATAGTGGCTGATGCTGCCTTGCGGATCGCGCAGCACGCTGAGCGAAGTCTGCTGGGGGTAGATTTCCCCGTTGCGGCGCCGGTTCCATATCTCGCCCTGCCAGCTGCCTTGCGTGTTCAACTGCTCATGCATGGCAGCGAAGAACGCAGCGTCGTGGCGGCCCGAGAAAAGCAGCTTCGGGTTGTGCCCCAGTGCCTGCTCGGCCGTGTAGCCGGTGATGGTCTCGAATGCCGGGTTGACCGACTTGATGCACAAGTCGGCACCGATCACCATCACGCCTTCTTCGGACGTTCTGATCACCGCAGCGGCGATCTCGTTCGATTGGCTGAGCGCCTTCAGCTCGCGGTTCAACTCGTGCAGCGCGTGCTCCGCGCGCTTGTCTTCGCTGATGTCGACGCTGGTGCCGATGACGCGCAGAGGGCGGCCGTCGCGGGCGCGCTCGACCACTTGCCCGCGGCTGCGGATCCAGTGCCATTGCCCGCTGGCATGCCGCACCCGGTAGTCGGCTGAAAACGCGCCGTCGCGGCGCACCCCGGCCCACATCGTTTCCCGCAATAGGGCCAGGTCGTCGGGGTGCACCATCGCGTGGAATGACGCCAGCGGCGTCTCGAGCGCTTGCGGCGCGCCGCCGAGCATCGCGGCCCACTGCTCATTGCGGTCGAAGGTCGAGGTCTCGAGATTCAGGTTCCACATCGCGATGTGCGAGCCTTCGATGGCCACGCGCAGCTGCTCGCGTGCCGAGAGCAGCCGGCGGGCCAGCGGGCGGACGCTTTCGCGCAGGACCAGGCTGCCGCCTGCGATTGCCAGCAGCACCGTCAGCATCAACGTCCAGGCACGTGAACGGATAGGTGTGTGGAGCGCCGCCATGTCGGCCTTGAGCACGAGGCCGGCGCCGAGCATCGGCGCGTAGGCTGCGATCACCTCGCGGCCGCGGTAGTCGTTCGTCTGGATGATTCCGGTGCCGCCGTCCAGCGCATAGCTCATCGGCAGGCGCTGCCCGTTCAAGGTGGCCGGCATGTCGAAGGGCTGCTGTTGCAGGCGCGACGGCGCGCAGTGCAGCAATGCCGCCCGCGCGGCGCACAGAACGAGTTCGACCGGGATGCCCATCGGCGCGGCTTCGGCCATGGTCGTGTTCAGCTGCTCCAGCCGCTGCTGGGCACGCACCTCGCCGAGCCGCCGGCCCTGCACCACGATGTCGGCGCGCACCTCGAGCACGAGGGCGCCGTTCCAGAGCAGCTCGCTGCGCGCGCCGTCGTGGCGAAGCGGCAGGTGCAGCGGCGATGCGTCCACGAACTGGCCGACACGGCTTCGTTCGCGGCCTTGCGCGTCGAGGAATGCCAGGCCGGAGAAACCATCGCGCACGAGGCCGTCGGCCAGCGTCGCGAGCATCGCCGGGTGGTCGGCCGCACCTTCTTGCCGCGATGGTGCGGAGTAGATGCGCTGAACATGCGGCTGCTGCGAGACCTGAACGGTTCGCTCGATGACTCGATCCAGCGCCTGCAGCAACAGCTCGCGCCGCGCCTTCAGCCCCACCATCAATTCCTCGGACAGCATGCCTTCCACCGCCGACTGCATTGGCCAGTAGACCGCCAGCGCCACCACCGCGCTGCAGGCGGCCAGCACCACCGCGCCGGCGATGGCGATGCGTTCGTCCTCGCGCTGCACGAGGTGCATGGCGCTCCAGCTCTCGGCATGCCAGTCGAGCCAGAGCGCGAGGGCGATGACGACGAAGCACAGGGCCGTCGCCAGCGAAACCTGCATGAGCCAGTAGAACGCCGGCATGTTCGGCAGGCTCAGTGCGTGGCCGATGGCTGCGAACACACCGAGCGCAGCCAGCACCAGCGTCAGCGTGCGAACGGCCAGCGCCGTCGGCACGCTGCGCGCGCGCGGCACGGCCAGAAAGACGAGGCCCGCCAGCACAAAGCCCGCCGCGGTGACGCGGGAGCTGCGGCCTGGAAACGGGTTGGGCTCGGGATCAGCGAGCCACGCATGCAAGCCCGGCGCATCGATGCCCAGGCTGGTTCCGAGCAGGTACTCGGCCAGGATCAGCGTGCCCAAGGCGATCAGCGCCGCGCCGGCCAGCGTCTTCACGGCGTGCCGCCGCGCTGGCACAACGACGCCTGCCACCAGCGCCAGCCCGCAGACTGCGAATGCCATCGCGGTGTCGAAGACCATGCGATAGCCGGAGGGCAGGCTCACGAGCCACGCCTGCCGGAAAGCCCAGCCGGCCATCATCGTGAGCGCGACCAACGCGAGCGCCCCGCCCAGCAAAGCCACGGCTGCACGACGGTTCATCGACCGGCAGGCTCTCGTCTCGTCCATCCTTGTCTCCGTGACTGTTCCAGCGCAGTTTCCAGCCGCCGGTGTGTCTGCAGCTTGATTTGCATCAACGGTCAACCGGCTGGCCGGCACGCCAGCGCAGGGGTGCGAGATTGGTCACGCATTGCGAACTCGCCCCGCGCTTTCTTGCGCATCAGGCGAGCCGGAGCACTCAGGCTTTCATCAATTCGGTATAGCGGCGCTGCATCTCTTGCGGCGTGAGCTTCTCGATCGAATGGCCGAGCAGCCAGGTGTGGCCGAACGGGTCCAGCACCTTGCAGCTGCGCTCGCCGTAGAACTGGTCGGCGGGTTCGCTCAGCTGCTTACCGCCGGCGGCAATGGCCGAGCGCAGCATCTCATCGCAGTTGTCGACGTGCAGATGGATCTTCACGCCAGGGATGCCTTCGGGTGGCGGCGGAACGATGCCGAATTCGGGGAACGGGTCGTTCAGCATCAGCACCGCGCTCGGGCCCATCTGCAGCTCGGCGTGGCCGATGCGGCCCGAGGGCTCGGTGAGGCGAAACAGCTCCACCGCACCGAAGGCCTCAGCATAGAAGTCGATGGCCTTTTGCGTGTCGGGCACGCAGAGGTAGGCGAACAACTCGTGGATGGAATTCTTGGCAGCGGGCATGACGGTCTCCTGAAGGTGATGACCGAATCTGGAGCAGCCAATTTAGTCCGTATTGGAGATCTTTTCGACCACGGCCATGTGGGCGGCATGGCCGCGCGAAGGCATCTTGGTGACGTGCCTTGGAGCTACAGCTCGGTGCGCAGCGACCAGATCTCGGGGAACAGCACCACGTCGAGCATCTTGCGCAGGTAGCTCACGCCGCCGGTGCCACCGGTGCCGCGCTTGAAGCCGATCACGCGCTCGACCGTGGTCACGTGGCGGAAGCGCCAGAGGCGGAAGGCGTCTTCGAGGTCGGTGAGTTCTTCGCCGAGCTGATAGAGATCCCAGTGGTGCTTCGGGTCTCGGTAGACCGTGAGCCATGCCGCTTCGACTTGCGCATCGGCCTGGTAGGGCTGCGTCCAGTCGCGCTCGGTGTGGCTGGCGGGCACCGGCACGCCGCGGCGTGCGAGCAGGCGCAGTGACTCGTCGTACAGCGAAGGTGCGCGCCACGCCGATTCGACCCGCGCCAGGATCTCGGGCCGGTGCGCGTGCGGCTTGAGCATCGCGGCGTTCTTGTTGCCGAGCAGGAACTCGATGCAGCGGTATTGCCAGCTCTGGAAGCCGCTGCTGTTGCTGAGGTAGGGGCGGATGGCCGAGTACTCGGGCGGCGTCATCGTGGCCAGCACGTCCCAGGCGTGAACGAGCTGCTCCATGATCTTGCTGACGCGCGCGAGCATCTTGAAGGCGCTGCCGAGATCGTCGCGTGCGACGCATTGCACGGCAGCGCTCAGCTCGTGCAGCATCAGCTTCATCCACAACTCACTGGTCTGGTGCTGCACGATGAACAGCATCTCGTTGTGGTCGGGCGAGAGCGGCACCTGGGCGTTCAGCACCTCGTCGAGATGCAGGTAGTCGCCGTAGCTCATGTCCTTGGAGAAGTCGAGCTGGGCGCCTTCTTCGGCGACGATTTTCTCGGGGGTCGTTGGAGTGCTCATGGCTTGTCATTCCCGCGGAGGCGGGAATCCACGACGTGGCGCGATGCTGGATTCCCGCCTTCGCGGGAATGACGGAGAGCGGTGTTCATGTGACTGCGCCTCGCTGGTTGAAGCGCGCTTCGCGCCACTCGCCGCTTTGCAGCACCTGCACGAGGTGCTCGACTGCGTCCCACACGTCGATGAAGCGGGTGTAGAGCGGCGTGAAGCCGAAGCGCAGGATGTCCGGCGCGCGGAAGTCGCCGATCACGCCGCGGGCGATCAACGCCTGCATGATGGGGTAGCCCGAACTGGCATGCGCGAAGCTCGCCTGGCTGCCGCGCTGCGCGGCCTTGCGCGGTGACGCGAGCTGCAGCTCATGGCCGGCGCAACGCGCTTCGACCAGCTCGATGAACAGATCGGTCAGCGCCATCGACTTGCGGCGCAGCGCCTGCATGTCGGCCGCGAGCACGGTGTCGACGCCGCATTCCAGCGCGGCCAGCGACAGCACCGGCGGCGTGCCGCACAGGTAGCGCGCGATGCCGGGTGCGGGCCGGTAGTTGCTCGTGAACTCGAAGGGCGCGGCATGCCCCATCCAGCCGGCCAGCGGTTGCCAGAAGCGCTCGGCATGGCGCGGGTGCGACCACACGAAGGCAGGCGCGCCCGGGCCGCCGTTCAGGTACTTGTAGCCGCAGCCGACGGCGAAGTCGGCATCGCTGCCCTTGAGGTCGACGGGCAAGGCGCCGGCGCTGTGCGCCAGGTCCCACACCGTGAGGCCGCCGGCTTCGTGCGTGGCCTTCGTGAGCGCGGCCATGTCGTGCAGCCGGCCGGTGCGGTAGTTCACTTGCGTGAGCATCAGCACGGCGAGATCGGCGTTCAGGTGCTGCGCGATCTCGTCGGGCTCGACGAGCACGAGCCGCATGCCGTGGTCGCGCGCCAGGCTTTCGGCGATGTAGAGGTCGGTGGGGAAGTTGCTGCGCTCGGAGACGATGCACTTCCGCGCAGGCGCATCAGCCTGCACGATGCGCAGCGCGGCGCTCAGCACCTTGAACAGGTTGACCGAGGTGGAGTCGGCCACCACGAGTTCGTTCTCGCCCGCGCCGACGAGCTTGGCGATCTTGTTGCCCACGCGCTGCGGCAGCTCGATCCAGCCGGCGGTGTTCCAGCTGCGGATGAGGTCGGTGCCCCATTCGTGCGCCACCACCTGCTGCACGCGCGCGGCGGTGGCGCGGGGCAGCACGCCGAGGGAGTTGCCGTCGAGGTAGATCACGCCGTCGGGCAGCGCGAACTGGTCGCGCAGCGGAGCCAGCGGGTCTTGCGCGTCGAGCGCTAGGCAGTCTTGTCGGCAGTCTTGTCGAGTGGTGGTCATCAGAGTTCCCGCAGCACGGCGCGCACCGGCGATGCGCACGCGATCATCAGTTTCAGGGGCAGGGCGATCAGCTCGTAGTCACCGGCCGGCACGCCGTCGAGCACCAGGTTTTCGAGCACGCGCAGGTGGTGCTTCAGCAGTTGTTGGTGGCTGTCGAGCGTCTTGCTCTCGGCGGGGTCGACCGACTGGCTGTCGATGCCCACCAGCTGCACGCCGAGGCTGGCCAGCCAGGTGAGGGTGTCGGGCGCGAAGGCGGAGAACTCGGCCGACCATGCTGTGGGTGCCTTCTCGCAGGTGCGCACCAGCACGCGCGGCGGCATGCCCTTGGTCGCGTGCGCCAGGTCGCTGATGTGGATCAGCCGCGCGGGGCCGATGGCGTGGACCACGCGGCAGGGGCCGAGGTAGGGCGCGAGGTCGACCTCACCGATCGGCGCAGCGTCGTCGGCGTAGTGCAGCGGCGCGTCGGCATGCGCGCCGATGTGCGGCGACATCGTGATGGCCGAGAGATTCACCGGGCAGCCGGGGCCGATGCGCGCTGTCCACTGCTGCGAATAGGCCTGGTCGCCGGGGAAGAGCGGCGAGTCGGGTGCGATGGGTGGGGAGATGTCCCAGAGGCGTTTCACGGGTTGCTTTCCTGGGCGAGGGGCTGAAGCAGAGCCGAAACGGTAGCACCGCGTTCGGCGCCGTGGTGTCGGTATTTTCAGACAGCGAATGCGGATTTCAAATTACTTGACACTTCAAATATCAAGGCCTAAATTGCGATCGGCTTGCCGCGTGTTGCGGCGGCTTTCTGGAGACGGACCCATGCGCATTGCCTGCATCGGCAGCGGCCCGGCGGGCTTGTACTTCGCGCTGCCGATGGTGGCCGGCGGGGAGGCCATGTGAACGAACGGCATTCGGACCCACGCGACGTGCCGGCTGCGGAGGCGGCGCGCGACCACGAGTCGCGCGTGCAAGACGAGCACCACCAGGCGCTCAAGCTGTGGCTGCGCCTGCTCTCGTGCACCACGCGGGTGGAAGGCGCGATCCGCAACCGCTTGCGCAGCGAGTTCGCGACCACCTTGCCGCGCTTCGACCTGATGGCGCAGCTGGAGCGCCAGCCCGAAGGCCTGACCATGGGCGAGTTGTCGCAGCGGATGATGGTCACCGGCGGCAACGTGACCGGCATCACCGACCAGCTCGAAGCCGAAGGCCTGGTGCGCCGCGCGCCGCACCCGAGCGACCGCCGCGCCTTCGCGGTGCAGCTCACGGCGGCGGGCAAGCGCCAGTTCCGCCGCATGGCGGCCACGCACGAGCAGTGGGTGATCGAGCTGCTGGCCGGCTGGTCGGCGCCGGAGAAGACGCAATTGCAGGCGCTGCTGGGGAGCCTGAAGCAGCACCTGGCCGCGTTGGACACCACTGCGCCGGTGAAGGCCAAGGCCGCACCGCCCGCGCGAAAGCGGCAGCCGAAGGAGAACACCACATGACGCGACTCTTGGGCGCGCACCCCGCGCCCGACAACCGCCGCACTGGCCTGCGAAGCCTTCGCTTCGAAGGCGAAACCGAACTTTGAAGGTGACTGACATGCTTGCCGATACCTTTGCCCGCGACCACCTGCCGCCGCCCGAGCTGTTGCCCGAGTTCGTGTTCGACGGGCCGGAGCTGCAGTTCCCCGCCACGCTGAACTGCGCGGCCGAGTTGCTCGACCGCTGGGTGGCGCAAGGGCAGGGCGACCGCCTCTGTTTGCTGGGCCAGGGTGTGCGCTGGACGTATGCCGAGCTGCAGGCGCAGGCGAACCGCATCGCCCACGTGCTCGTCGACGAGCTGGGCCTGGTGCCCGGCAATCGCGTGCTGTTGCGGGGGGCGAACACGCCGATGCTCGCGGCGTGCTGGTTCGCGGTCGTCAAGGCCGGCGGCATCGCGGTGGGCAGCATGCCGCTGTTGCGCGCGAAGGAGCTGACGCAGATCGTGCGCAAGGCGCAAATCAGCCACGCGCTGTGCGACGCGCGGCTGGCCGACGAGCTGGCGCTGGCGCGAGCCGATTGCCCATCGCTCACGCAGGTGCTGCACTTCCACCCCGGCGGGGAAGCTGAACTCGAGGCACGTGCCGCGCGCCAGCCTGCGCAGTTCGACACCATGCCGACTGCGGCCGACGACGTGTGCCTGATGGCCTTCACCTCGGGCACCACCGGCGAGCCCAAGGGCACGATGCACTTCCACCGCGACGTGATGGCTGCCTGCGCCTGCTGGCCGCGCCATGTGCTGAGGCCGAAAGCCGATGACGTGTTCATCGGCAGCCCGCCGCTGGCCTTCACCTTCGGGCTGGGCGGTTTGCTGCTGTTCCCGATGTCGGTGGGCGCGGCCTGTGTGCTGATCGACAAGCCCGGCCCGGACCAGTTGCCGGCTGCGATTGCACAGTACCGCGCCACCACGCTCTTCACGGCGCCCACGTCGTACCGTGCGATGGCAGCGCAGCTCGGCGCGCACGACCTGGGTTCGCTGCGCCAGTGCGTGTCGGCCGGCGAAGCGCTGCCCGCGGCCACGCGCAAGTTGTGGAAGGACGCCACCGGCATCGAGATCATCGACGGCATCGGTTCCACCGAGATGCTGCACATCTTCATCTCGCACGACGAGGCCCACGCCAAGCCCGGCGCGACCGGCCGCGCCGTGCCCGGCTACCAGGTGTGCGTGATCGATGACGAAGGCAAGCCGCTGCCGCCCGGGCAAGCGGGGCGGCTCGCGGTCAAGGGCCCGACGGGTTGCCGCTATCTCGCAGACGAACGGCAGCGCGACTACGTGAACGACGGCTGGAACATCACCGGCGATGCCTACCTGGTGGACGACGAAGGCTATTTCATCTACCAGGCGCGTACCGACGACATGATCATCTCTGGCGGCTACAACATCGCCGGCCCCGAGGTGGAGGCCGCGCTGCTGCTCCACCCCGCGGTGGCCGAATGCGGCGTGGTCGGCGTGGCCGACGAAGAGCGCGGGCAGATCGTGAAAGCCTATGTGGTGCTGCACCCCGGCCATGAGCCCGGCGACGCGCAGGCCAAGGCGCTGCAAGACTTCGTGAAGCAGTCCATCGCCCCCTACAAGTACCCGCGTGCGGTGGCCTTCTGCGCCAGCCTGCCGCGTACCGAGACCGGCAAGCTGCAGCGCTTTCGTCTGCGCCAGCTGGCCGCCGGTGCGCCCACGTCCCCGGAAAAGACTCGATGAAAGTTCTTCAACCGCCCGGCTGGGCGCCACCGCGCGGCTACGCGAATGGCGTCAAAGAACTCTCAGCTTCCGAGGCAATTCAGCGCTGCGGCGCGGCGGCACGGACCACCGTGACGCTGCAGTCGGCCTCCGCGACGACCTGCGTGGACACACTGCCGAGGTAACGGCGCAGCGCGCCGCTGCTGCGTGCGCCCATCACGATGTGGTCGACCTGGTTCTTGCGCGCGTAGTCGATGATGGCGGTGGCGGTGTCGGGCGCCTCCAGCACGTGGAAGGTCACGCGGCCGGCCTGCGTCTCGGTGGGCAGCTTGAGTGACTGCCCCAGCGGGCGCGCCCAGTGCTTCAGCTGCACCAGCAGATTGACGTGCTTGCTGCTGCCGTCGCGCTCCATCAGCTCGTCCATGCCGATGCGGTTGATCTTCATCACCGCGAGGCAGGCGAGCCGCGCGCCGGGCTCGGTCTGCAGCAGGCGCTCGACGGTGAGGCGCAGCGTGTCGAGCAATTCGCGCTCGGCGTTGGCCACGTCCACCGCGACCAACAGGATGGGGCTGCGCGCGAGCTGATTGGTGGCGTCGACGCGCGCCGCGGGCTCGGCGCCCATCGCAGAGAACCAGCGGCTGAGCACCTTCATCTTGCCGCTGCGCGAGCGCCGCGTGGCGCGCTCGGTGAGCGGCACCTGGTCGGGGTTTTGCAATTCGAAGGCGAGCTGCGCGCCGGTTTGCTGGCGCTTGTCGGGTAGCGGCTCCAGCGCTTGCAGGATGATCTCTTGCAGCCACGGCGGGCAGTCGATGCGCAGCGTGCGGGGCGGCACGGGGTCGCGGTACAGGCGCTCGCGCAGGCCGCGCACGCTGTCGGGCGAGCCGAAGGGGCGCTCGCCGGTGGTCAGGTGATACAGCATCACGCCGAGTGCGAACAGGTCGCTGCGCGGGTCGTTGCGCACGAACTGCACCTGCTCGGGCGACATGTAGGGCCCGGTGCCCATCGGCAGCTCGAATTCTTCATCGAGCAGGTCGGGCAGGTGGTCGTGGCGCGACAGGCCGAAGTCGACCAGCACCGCATCACCGTTCTCACGGAACATGATGTTGCTGGGCTTCACGTCGAGGTGCACCAGGTGCTGGCGGTGCAGGTCGTGCAGCGCTGTGGCCACGCGCGTGCCGATGCTCACGACCTCGGCGATCGGCAGCGGTGCGGCGTCGAGCCGCGTGCGCAGCGAGTCGCCGGCGATGCGCTCCATCACGATGTAGGGCTGGCGTGTGAAGTCGCCCTTGGCGATGAAGCGCGGCACGTGCACGCCGCTGAGGCTGGGCAGGATCATCTGCTCGACCTCGAAGCCGACGATGCTGGTCGGGTCTTCGCCGCCGAGGATGCGCGGCACCTTCATGATGAGCGGCAAGTCGATGCTGCCGTCTTCGGCCACCACCTGCCACAGCTGGGCCATGCCGCCCTGGTGCAGGTGCCGTTCGAGCCTGAAGCCGTCGATCACCTGGCCGGCTTGCAGCGGCCGCAGCGGGTGCGTGGCCGGCGCGGCCACTTCGAACGGCACGCCGGCGTTGCCGTTGCCGGGTTCAGCCGCCATCTTGCAGGCGCTGCGCCAGGCGCTCGGGCAGGCCGGCTGCGCGCACCTTGGCAGCGGCGGTGTCGTGGTCGTAGGGAATGCGGTGGAAGGTGAGTTCGGCACGGGTGGTGTCGAACATCGCGTAGCAGGCGGCCGGGTTGTTGTCGCGCGGCTGGCCGGCCGAACCGGGGATCACCAGCCATTGCCGCTGCGGCGAGAGTGGGATCACGACGTCAGGCACCGGCGCGAACTCGCCCACCTTGCCGGTGGTGGCCAGGTGGTAGAGCCGCGGCTCGTGCACATGGCCGCAGAAGGTAATGCGGCAGGCCGTGGCCTGCATGCTCTGCACGGCGTCGGAGCGGGCGTGGATGTAGGCCCACTCGGGCGGCGCGAAGGCGTTGGCGTGGACGAACAGCCGGGTGTCGTCGATGGCGGTGAGCGGCAGCGTGGCGAGGAAGTCGAGCTGATCGGGTTTGAGCTGCTCGTGCGTCCACGCGACGACCTCGCGCGCGTCGCTCACCATCGTGGGCTGCGGACCCATCACCGCAGCGGCGTCGTGGTTGCCTTTGACAGCGAACGCACCGCGCGACACATGCTCGCGCACGCAGTCGACCACCCAGCCCGGGTCGGCGCCGTAGCCGACGAAGTCGCCGAGGAAGGCGTGCTGCTCGGCGCCCTGGCTCTGTGCGTGGGCGAGCACCGCTTCGACGGCCTCGCGGTTGGCGTGCAGGTCGGTGACGAGGGCGAGTTTCACGGAAGCTCGTGGATGAGGCTTTAGCCGATGCGGCCGAGCAGCAGGAACTCCATCAGGGCCTTCTGCACGTGCATCCGGTTCTCGGCTTCATCCCAGACGACGGATTGCGGCCCGTCGATCACGTCGGCCTCGACCTCTTCACCGCGGTGCGCCGGCAGGCAATGCATGAAGAGTGCATCGGGCTGCGCAGCGGCCATCATTTCGCGGTCGACGCACCAGTCGGTGAAAGCCTTCATGCGCTCGGCGTTCTCGGCCTCGAAGCCCATGCTGGTCCACACGTCGGTGGTGACGAGGTGGGCGCCGCGGCAGGCGTCGAGCGGGTTCTTGAATACCTTCACGCACGAGGTGTTGGTGACGCCGGCTTCTTGCGCGTTGAGCTCGTAGCCGCTGGGCGTGCTGACGTGCAGTGTGAAGCCGAGGATGTCGGCTGCCTGCAGCCAGGTGCTCGCCATGTTGTTGCCGTCGCCGACCCACGCGACCACCTTGCCCGCGATGCTGCCGCGATGCTCGATGTAGGTGAAGACGTCGGCCAGGATCTGGCACGGGTGGTACTCGTTGGTCAGGCCGTTGATCACCGGCACGCGCGAGTTGGCTGCAAAGGCCTCGATCTTGGTCTGCTCGAAGGTGCGGATCATCACGATGTCGACCATGCGGCTGATGACGCGCGCGCTGTCTTCCACCGGTTCGGCGCGGCCGAGCTGGCTGTCGCCGGTGGTGAGATTCACCACCGAGCCGCCCATCTGGTACATGCCGGCCTCGAAGCTCACGCGAGTGCGTGTGCTGGCCTTCTCGAAGATCATCGCCAGCGTGCGGTCGACCAGCGGCGTGTACTTCTCGTAGTTCTTGAAGCGCTTCTTGATGATGGCCGCGCGATCGAACAGGTACGCGTACTCTTCGGCGCGAAGGTCCTTGAATTGCAGGTAGTGCTTCATCAGGCTCAGGCCCGGTTTCATGGCGCGGGTTTGGCCAGGAAGGCCTTGACCAGCGGGCGCAGGATGGCCAGCAGCTGCTTGATCTCGCTCTCGTTGATGATGAGTGCCGGCAGCAGGCGGACCACGCGATCGGCCGTCACGCTGATCATCAGCCCGGCCTGCGCTGCCTGGCCCAGCAGCTCGCCGCAGTTGCGGTCGAGTTCGACGCCGATGATCAGGCCCTGGCCGCGGATCTCCACCAAGCCGGGCAGGCTGCCCAGCTCGCGCTGCAGGCCTTCTCTCAGCAGCGCGCCCATGCGGCTGGCGTTCTCGAGCAGCTTGTCTTCTTCCATGATGCGCAGCGTCTCGACGCCGGCGCGCATGGCCAGCGGGTTGCCGCCGAAGGTGCTGCCGTGGTTGCCCGGGCCGAGCACGCCGGCGGCCTTGGGCCCGCAGACGATCGCACCCACGGGCACGCCGGAGCCCAGGCCCTTGGCCAGAGGCATCACGTCGGGCTTGATGCCGGCCCACTGGTGGGCGAACCACTTGCCGGTGCGGCCCATGCCGCATTGCACTTCGTCGAGCATCAGCAGCCAGCCCTGCTCGTCGCAGAGCTTGCGCACGTCGCGCAGGTACTCGGAGGTGGTCGGGTTGATGCCGCCTTCGCCCTGAATCACCTCCAGAAACACCGCGACCACGTTGCGGTTGGTTTCGGCGATCTGCTGCACGGCGGCGATGTCGTTCAGCGGCACGCGCACAAAGCCTTCGACCAGCGGTCCGAAGCCGGCCTGTACCTTGGTGTTGCCGGTGGCCGAAAGCGTGGCGATCGAGCGGCCGTGAAACGCCTTCTCGTAGACGATGATTTCGGGCTTGTCGATGCCCTTGTCGTGGCCGAACTTGCGGGCGATCTTGATCGCGCCTTCGTTCGCTTCGAGGCCGGTGCTGCAGAAGAACACGTTGCTGAGGCCCGAGATCTCCACCAGCTTGGCGGCCAGTTGCTCCTGCAGTGGCACTTGGTAGTAGTTGGAGGTGTGGATCAGCTTGCTGACCTGGTCTTGCAACGCGGGCACGAGCTTCGGGTGGTCGTGGCCCAGCGTGTTAACGGCAATGCCGGCGAGGCCGTCGAGATACTTCTTGCCCTCGGTGTCCCACAGCCAGCAGCCTCGGCCGTACGCGAGCGCCATCGGCAGGCGGCCGTAGGTTTGCATCACGTGCGGATCGGGGCGGGCGGGGACTTTGTTGGGAGCATTCATGGCAGGCGTCCTGTGACGAATATGACGAGGCGGGCAAGCTTGCGCACCAGGGAGCGTTTGATTCTAAGGGTCGACCCCAGCGCTGCCGATAACCGGGCATGCTTGACGTTTCCACACTCGCCGACGCTGCTGCGCCGCAGCACAAACACGGCACAATAGCCGCCGGAACGCTTGGCGTCCTGTGGCAAGACCCGCTGAAGTCGCCGCGTCCCGCAACCTCGTGCCATCGCATGACCACTCCCGCCCCGCGCGAATATTTCATCCAGGGCCTGACCAAGGACGGCAAGACCTTCCGACCCAGCGACTGGGCCGAGCGGCTGGCGGGTGCCATGTCGTGCTTTCGCCCCGAGGGATCGATGGGCGGGCGTGCGGCGTTCATTGGCTATTCGCCGTACTGCGTGCCGCGCACCATCGACGGCGTGAAGTGCGTGATCGTCAACGAGGCCTTGCGTGCGATCGAACCCATGGCCTGGGACTTCGTGATGCATTTCGCCCGCGACAACAACCTGCAGGTCATCGAGGCCTGCCTGCTGCCCGAGCCGCCCAAGAACATGCCATGAAAAAGGCCCGCAGCGATGCGGGCCCTGGTCGACAAAAAGCCCGCCTAGGCGGGCTTTTGCTTCGCTATCTGGAAACCTGGATCAGGCAGCAGCAGCCAGTGCCTTGACCTTGGCCGACAGGCGGCTCTTGTGGCGAGCGGCCTTGTTCTTGTGGAACAGGCCCTTGTCGGCCACGGAATCGATCACGCTCTGGGCCGACTTGAACAGCTCGGTGGCCTTGGCCTTGTCGCCAGCGACAACGGCCTTCTGAACATTCTTGACGACGGTGCGGAACTTGGAACGCAGCGCGGTGTTGGCTGCGTTGAGCTTCACGTCTTGACGGACGCGCTTGCGGCCCGAAGCGATGCGGACCGTCTTTTTGACTTTGGAAGAGGTAGCCATGTTTGGAGCTGTCTTTGGTAGGACGCCAGAATGAGCGAAGTCCGCGAGTATAGCAGCCCGATGTGCAAGCCCGCAAACGGACGGAGCTGACGTTAGCGAGCGCTACCGAGCAGCCATAATGCGCCCGCATCAGAGGCGGTGTTCCCGCCTGCTTCCGGCCCTCCATGAACCTGCTGCGCGCTGCGTCCACCGTTTCCCTGCTGACCCTGGCATCGCGCATCACGGGCCTCCTGCGGGATGTGCTGCAGGCCTCGCTGTTCGGTGCCAATGCGCTCACCGATGCTTTCAACGTTGCTTTCCGCATTCCCAACCTGCTGCGCCGGCTGGTGGGAGAGGGCGCTTTTTCACAGGCCTTCGTGCCTTTGCTGGCGGCCTCGCAGGCCCGCGATGGGGAAGAGGCTTCGCGGCGGCTGATCGACGCAGTGGCCACAGTGCTGCTGTGGACGCTGGTGGTGTTGTGCGTGCTCGGCGTCGTCGGCGCGCCGTTGCTGGTGTGGCTGATGGGCAGTGGGTTGCAGAAGAGCGGTGGCTACGAGCCGGCCGTGCTGATGACGCGCTGGATGTTCCCGTACATCGCTTGCATGTCGCTGGTGGCCTTGTCGGCGGGCATTCTGAATACCCAGCGCCGTTTCGTGGTGCCGGCTGCCACGCCGGTGCTGTTGAACGTTGCGTGGATCGCGTCGATGTTATTGCTTACGCCGCTCTTCAAGCGCTGGGGCATCGAGCCGATTTACAGTCTGGCCGCGGGCGTGATGATCGGCGGCGTGCTGCAGCTCGCGGTGCAGGTGCCGGCGCTCAAGCGGGTTGGCGCTTTGCCGCATTTCGGCCTGGGCTGGCAGCGCTTGCGCGAAGCTTGGGCGCACGAAGGTGTGAAGAACGTGCTGAGCCGGATGGCGCCTTCTCTGCTCGGTGTGTCGGTGGCGCAGATCTCGCAGCTCATCAACACGCAGATCGCAAGCCACCTGGGTGCGGGCGCGGTGTCGCTGCTGACCTATGCCGACCGGTTGATGGAGTTCCCGTCGGCCCTGCTCGGTGTGGCACTCGGCGTGGTGCTGACGCCGCAGCTCGCCGCCGCGCATGCACGCAAGGACGACGCGGCGTACTCGGACCTCATCGAATGGGGGTTGCGCCAGCTGCTGCTGCTGGCGCTGCCCTGCGCGGTTGCGTTGCTGGTGTTTTCTGAGCCGCTGGTTGCCACGCTGTTTCAGCGCGGTGCCTTCGGCCCAGAGGATGTGCAACTCGCTGCACGGGCCGTCGCTGGCTATGGTGTGGGGCTGTTGGGCATCGTGTCGATCCGCATTCTCGCGCCCGGCTACTTCGCCCGCGATGACACCCGCACGCCGGTGCGCGTGGGTGTGGCGGTGCTGGTGCTGACGCAGATATTCAACGCGGTGTTCGTGTTCGGCTTCAACCTTGGCATCGCCGGCTTGGCTCTGTCTACAGGCCTGGGCGGTATGGTCAACGCGGGCGTGCTGCTGTTCCTGCTGTGGCGCCGCGGCAGCTACAAGCCGGCACCGGGCTGGGCCTTGTACCTGGTGCGCCTGGTCGGCGCGAGCGCGGTGATGGGGGCCGGGCTGTGGTGGGTTGGGCAACACCTCGATTGGCTGCACACGACCACGCTGGTGCGCGCGGGCTGGATGGCGGGCGTGCTGGCCGCTGCCGCGGTGGTGTATTTCGGTTGCCTGCTGGCGAGCGGGATGCCGCTGCGGCAGCTCATGCGGCGCGGATAATCTTCGCTATGCCCGGCCGCCTGCAATTTCTCGCTCCCACACCGCTCGAATACTTCGCCACGCTGGTGGCCGACGACGCCAGCCTGCCTCTTGTCGAAGCGGCGGCGGCGATCGGGCAGGACGAACACCCGAAGCTCGACACGCAAGCCGTGCTCGCGCAGATCGATGCGCTGGCCGAGCGCCTCAAGCGGCGCGTGCCGGCCGACGCCGGGCCACGGCAGCGCCTGCGCGTGCTGAACCACTTCTTCTTCGAGGAGCTGGGGTTCTCGGGCAACGTCAACAACTACTACGACCCCGCCAACAGCCTGCTGAGCTCGGTGCTGGAAACACGGCGCGGCATTCCCATCACGCTGGCGGTGCTCTACATCGAGCTGGCCACGCAGATCGGGCTCGCGGCGCGCGGCGTGTCTTTTCCCGGGCACTTCCTGATCAAGCTGCGGCTGTCGGAAGGCGAGGTTGTGATCGACCCGTTCACCGGCCAGTCGCTGTCACGCGAGCAACTCGACGAACTGCTCATGCCCTACCGACAAAGCCAGGGCCTGACCGGCGACTTCGATGTGCCGCTGGGCCTGTTCCTGCAAGCCGCACCGGCGCGCGACGTGCTGGCGCGCATGCTGCGCAACCTCAAAGAAATCTACCGCAGTGCCGAAGATGGGCCGCGTTTGCTGGCCGTGCTGAATCGCCTGGTCGTGCTGTTGCCGCAAGCCTGGGAAGAGCGGCGTGACCGCGGTATGGTGCTGGCCGAAATGGGCGAGGTGGATGCTGCGATGCTGGACCTGGCCGAGTACCTTGCTCACTCGCCGAAAGCCCCCGACCGGACGGCCATCGGCGAGCGTTTGCTGGCCCTGCGCGAGCCCGGGTCGGGGCCTTTGCATTGAGCTGTATGCATAGTCAGCACTGCGTGTTCTGGCCTTAGAATTTGCCCCTTCTGCCTGCCGACCCCCAGCAGCAGTCGCCCCTTCCGAGTTTTGCGAGCCTCGATGCAACTCACCAACCCCCAGCGGCAAACCCTCTCCTGGCTTCTGATTGCCCTGGTAGGCGCTTTGCTGATCTGGCTGCTGGCACCGGTGCTGACGCCGTTCCTCATTGCCGGTGTGCTGGGCTACGTCTTGCTGCCGACGGTGGACCGGCTGGTTGCGCGCAAGGTGCCGCGGGTGCTCGCGGTCACGCTGGTCGAGGTGATGGCGTTCCTACTGATTGCGGCGGTGCTGCTGCTCATCGTGCCCATCCTGTCCAAGGAGCTGCCGCTGCTGCGCGAGCACCTGCCGGTGCTGGCCGACAAGCTCAGCAGCACGGTGTCGCCCTGGCTTGCGCAGTTCGGCATCGACGTGGCGCTCGACAGTGCGAGCATCAAGGCCTTCGTCGTCAAATACCTCGGCGCGAACATTGAAGACGGTCTGAGCGCCGCGCTCAGCTCGGCTCGCATCGGCGGCAGCTTCCTGCTGGCAATGATCGGCAATGCGGTGCTGGTGCCCGCCGTCCTGTTCTACCTGCTGATGGACTGGCCCCAGCTCTCGGCTCGATTGCACCAGCTCATTCCGCCGCGCCTGCGCAGCCGGGTGCGGTCTTTCCTGAACGACTGCGACGAGATGCTCGGCCAGTACCTGCGCGGCCAGCTGCTGGTGATGGTTATCCTCGCCGTTTACTACAGCGTGGGGCTGGCCTTGTTCCGCTTCGACCTCGCGGTGCCGGTGGGTGTGTTCACCGGCCTCGCGGTGTTCATTCCCTACCTCGGTTTCGGCTTGGGCCTGGTGCTGGCGCTGCTCGCCGGTGTGCTGCAGTTCGCCAGCTGGTACGGCGTGGTTGCGGTGGCCGTGGTGTACGGCGTCGGCCAGGTGCTGGAAAGCTTCATCCTGACGCCGCGGCTGGTGGGCGAGCGCATTGGCATCAACCCGCTGACGGTGATCTTCGCGCTGCTGGCCTTCGGCCATCTTGCCGGCTTCGTGGGCGTGCTGATCGCGCTGCCGGTGTGCGCGGTGCTGGTGGTGGCGACCGGCCGCTTGTACAAGCTGTATGTCGACAGCAAGCTGTACCAGGGCTGAGGCACGCGGCCCCGTGACGCTTCGTTTTGCATGAGACAGATTCCCCTCGCCATCGCCAATGAGCCCGTCCGCTCATTCGACAGCTATGTGCCCGGCCCCAACGCGCCGGCGCTGGCGCATCTGCGCGGTTTGACGCAGCAGGCTGCGCCGGTCTACCTGTGGGGCGCCTCGGGCGTGGGCAAGACGCACCTGCTGCAGGCCCTCGCCAGCCACGTGCAGCAGCTGGGTGGGCGGGCGAGCTGGTTCAGCGCGTCGGAGCCCGCGCCGTGGCAGTTCGAGGAGCGCGACATGCTGATCGTGTTCGACGACTGCGATCGTTTCAACGACACGCAGCAGCAGGCTGCGTTCGCGCTCTTCGTTGAAGCCACCACGCATGGCATTCCTGTGGCGGCGGCGGGCCACATGCCGCCGGTCGATCTGCCGTTGCGCGACGACCTGCGCAGCCGCCTCGGTTGGGGCCATGTGTTTGCCATCGCGCCGCTCACCGAACCCGAGGCGCGCGCTGCGCTGCGCCGCGAAGCCGACCGCCGCGGCTTGTTCCTGTCCGACGACGTGATGGACTACCTGCTGACCCGTTTTGCGCGCGACCTCAAGCACCTGATGGCGGTGCTTGATCGCCTCGACGAATTCGCCCTGGTGCACAAGCGCGCCATCACCGTTCCGCTGCTCAAGCAGATGCTGGCCGAAGAAAAAACCGTCTCATGAATTTGTGTCTGTTCGATCTCGACGAAACCTTGCTGCCGCTGGACTCCGACCACGCTTGGGGCGATTTCGTCGTCCGCCAGGGCTGGGTCGAGCCCACCGAGTTCGCCCGCCGTAACGACGCGTTCTTCGCGCAGTACAAGGCGGGCACGCTCGACATCCACGAGTACATCGAGTTCGCCACCCGCCCCTGGCGTGATCGGCCGGCCGATGAGATGCAGGCTGCGCACATGCGCTTCATGCACGAAGCGATCACCCCGGCGATCCGGCCGGTGGCCTTGCAGCTGGTGCAGCGCCATCAGGCGCAGGGCGATCTGATCGCCATCGTCACGGCTACCAATGAGTTCGTCACCACGCCGATCGGCCGCGCCTTCGGCGTCGACCACCTGCTCGCCGTTCTGCTCGAAAAGGGGCCGGCGGGTAATATCACGGGCCGAATCGAGGGAACTCCGTCGTTTCGAGAAGGCAAGACGGTGCGCACGCAGCAGTGGCTGGAAGGTCTGGGCCACCGACTGCAAGACTTCGAGCGCATCAGCGTCTACAGCGATTCGGCAAACGATCTGCCCCTGCTCGAATTGGCAAACGACCCCGTGGCAACCAATCCATCCCCCCCGCTCGAGGCGATTGCCCGCGAGCGGGGCTGGCGCATTCTTCGACTGTTCGATTGATGATCAAAAAGTTCATTGACAAGCTGCTGGGCAAGTCCAGCGCGGCCAAGCCCGGCATCCCCAAGGGCAAGCGGGTCGAAGTGCCCGCGTCCGAGCACCAGATTGACCTGAATCTCGTCGACGAGAACGCGGTGCGCGTGGTCAAGACGCTGGCCGATGCGGGCTACGAGGCCTACATCGTCGGCGGCGCGGTGCGCGACCTGCTGGTCGGCCTGCGCCCCAAGGATTTCGACGTGGCCACCAACGCCACGCCTGAGCAGGTGAAAGGCCTGTTCCGCCGCGCCTTCATCATCGGCCGGCGCTTTCGCATCGTGCACGTGGTCTACGGCCGTGGACGCGAACATGAGGTGATCGAGGTCTCGACCTTCCGCGCGATGATGGATTCGGCGGCAGCCGAGCAGGTGGCCGGCAACGAGAAGACCTCGAAGAGCGAGCTTGCCGGCAAGACCCATGTGGTCGACGCCGCCGGTCGTGTGCTGCGCGACAACGTGTGGGGCCCGCAGATCGAAGACGCCGCGCGGCGCGACTTCACCGTCAATGCCATGTACTACGACCCGCAGAAGCAGATCGTGGTCGACTACCACGGCGGCATCAAGGACGCGAAGAAGAAGGTGCTGCGCATGATCGGCGACCCAGCCACGCGCTACCGCGAAGACCCGGTGCGCATCATCCGCGTGATCCGCTTCGCTGCGAAGCTCGGCTTCTCCATCGACCCGAAGACGCGCGCGCCGATCCAGGAAATGGCCTCGCTGCTCGAGAGCGTGCCCGCCTCGCGCACCTTCGACGAGATGATCAAGCTGCTGCAGACCGGCCACTCGCTGGCCAGCATCGGCGAGCTGCGCAAGCAGGGGCTGGTGGGTGCGCGAAGCGGGGTCTTCCCCATTCTCGACGTGGTGCTGGCCGATACCGCCAAGCACCCCGAGCGTGCGAAGTTCGTCGAGCTCGCGCTGGCCGACACCGACCGCCGCGTCGGCGAAGGCAAGCCGGTGGCACCGAGCTTTATGCTCGCCTGCATGCTGTGGCACGACGTGCTCGACGGCTGGAGCAAGCTGAAGAAGAAGGGCGAGGCGCCGTACCCGGCGTTGCAGCAAGCGGTCGACTCGGTGTTCGATGCGCGCATCGGTGACATCTCGGGCCGCGGCAAGCTGGCAGCCGACATGCGCGAGATCTGGCTGATGCAGCCGCGCTTCGAGCGCCGCACCGGCAGCGGGCCGATGACGCTGGTGGAGCAGCCGCGATTCCGCGCTGGCTTCGACTTCCTGCGCCTGCGCGCCGATGCAGGCGAGATCGATGCTGAGCTGGGCGAGTGGTGGGAAAAGTTCTCGCTGGCCGACGAGCAAACGCGCACCGAGATGATCCAGCAGTCGCGAGCGCATGACGCACCGCGCCGGCGGGTTCCTCCCGCCAGTGCGGCGGCCGAGCCGAGCGATAGCGCGGGTGAGGTCAGCGATGCACCCCGAAAGCGCCGTCGCCGTCGCCGCAAACCCGGAGGCGCCGATTCGGGCGCCTCGACCAACGAACCCTGAGCGCAGCGTGACGGGGGTGCCTGTGCTGGCGTATGTCGGACTGGGTGCCAACCTGGGTGACCCCGCTGCCGCGCTGCAGGCGGCGCAGCGCTCAATCAGCACATTGCCGGCCACCCAGCTGCTGCGTGTGTCGTCGGTCTATCGAACGGCACCGGTCGATGCGCAGGGACCTGATTTCCTGAACGCCGTCGCGCTCATCGAGACGAAGCTTGCGCCCGATGAACTGCTGGCGCAGTTGCAGCGCATCGAGGCCGAGCATGGCCGCGAGCGGCCTTACCGCAATGCGCCGCGCACGCTCGACCTTGACATCTTGCTGTATGGGGATGTGCTCATCGCGTCGGCCAGACTCACCGTGCCGCATCCCCGCCTGCATGAGCGCGCCTTCGCGCTGGTGCCGCTGGCCGAGGTGGCGCCTGCCGACCTGCTGATCCCGGGGCAGGGTAGCTTGCAGCCGCTGTTGGCAGGCGTGGCGGGGCAACGCATTCAAAAGCAGGGTTCGGCTGAGAACCCGGCAGGCTGAGCGGGCAACGACCGGAAAAACGCATGAACAACAGCATCTCTGTCCCCTTGCAAACCGTGCTGCTGCTGGCGGCGTCGAACGTGTTCATGACGATCGCCTGGTACGGCCACCTGAAGAACCTCGCCGACAAGCCGTGGTACCTCGCGGCCATCATCAGCTGGGGCATTGCACTGTTCGAGTATCTGCTGCAGGTGCCGGCCAATCGCATCGGCTACGCGGGCGGCTTCACGCTGGCGCAACTGAAGATCACGCAAGAAGTGATCACGCTGGCGGTGTTCGTGCCGTTTGCAATGGTCTACATGAACCAGCCTTTCAAGCTCGACTACGTCTGGGCTGGCCTGTGCCTGGTGGGGGCGGTGTACTTCATCTTCCGCAGTTGATGAAGCCGGGCCTCGATCGCTTCCACCACATTGCCATCGAAGGCCCCATCGGCGTGGGCAAGAGCTCGCTCGCGCGGCGTCTGGCCGCCCACCTGGGTGCCGAGTTGATGCTCGAGAAGGCTGAGGACAATCCGTACCTCGAGCGCTTCTACAACGATGTGCCCGGCTACGCCTTCCAGACGCAGGTGTTCTTCCTGTTCCAGCGCATGCGGCAGGTGCGTGAACTGGCGCAGCCGGGCATGTTTTCAAAGGCCGTGGTCAGCGACTTCACGCTGGCGAAAGACGTCTTGTTCGCCCGCATGAACCTGAGCGACGAGGAGTACCGCCTCTACAGCCAGATGTACGCACAGGTGTCCCAGCAGTTGCCGCAGCCTGATCTGGTGATCTGGCTGCAGGCGACACCACCGGTGCTGATGCAGCGCATTCGCCAGCGCGGCATCGCCATGGAGCAGCGCATCGACCCGGCGTATCTGCAGCGCCTGTGCGACGCCTACGCCGTGCATTTCCAGACCTTTGACGGTGCGCCGCTGATGGTGGTCAACAGCGAGCACTTCAATCCCGTCGAGCGAACGCAGGACTTCAATGCGCTGATCGACGCGCTCGCCACCTTCGAGGGGCCGCGTGCGATGTTCGACTTGTCGCCACACGAGCCGGGCTGAAACGCGGCGCTACACTCGCGCCTGTCGTTTGTGACAGAACCGTGACGTCTCGCCCGAGAGCGGCGTCAAACGGCCGATCCCCCTGGAGAACCCACCATGCTGTTTGGCAAGCTGTTGCCGCGAGAAGGTAATTTTTTCGAGCTTTTCAACCAGCATGCGGCCTACATCGTCGAAGGCGCGCACGCCTTCATCGCGATGATCGAGAACTACAGCAACATCGACCTGCGCGAGAAGCACGCCAACGAGGTGGTGACTGCCGAGCGCGCTGCCGACAAGGTGACCGCCGAGGTCAACCGCCTGCTGCACAAGACCTTCATCACGCCGATCGACCGCGAGCAGATCCACGGGCTGATCAACGCGATGGACGACATCGTCGACCTGCTGCAAGACGCAACCGAGACCATGCAGCTCTACGACGTGCGCGCCATGACCGAAGAAGTGCTGCGCCTGGGCGACTTGAGCGCCAAGTGCTGCGAACGCGTGCAGCACGCCGTGTCGCTGCTGCCCAAGCTCAACCAGAGCGATGCCGCCGAAGCGGCCATCAAGACCTGCGAAGAGATCGACAAGCTCGAATCAGATGCCGACCGCGTGATGCGCTCGGCCATGTCCAAGCTGTTCCGTGAAGAGACCGACGTGCGCGAGCTGATCAAGCTCAAGGCCATCTACGAACAGCTCGAATCCATTTCCGACCGGTGCGAAGACGTGGCGAATCTCATCGAGGGCGTGGTCCTCGAAAATTCCTGACCGCGGGCGGAACTGCGGATGCAAACAATCCAGGTCGCGTTCTGGGTGGTGGCCTTGCTGGTCGCGCTGGCCATCTTGTTCGATTTCATGAACGGTTTTCACGACGCGGCCAATTCCATCGCCACCGTCGTGTCCACCGGCGTTCTCAAGCCGCAGCAGGCGGTGTTGTTCGCCGCCTTCTTCAACGTGGTTGCGATCCTGGTGTTCCACCTCAACGTGGCGGCCACCGTGGGCAAGGGCATCGTGCAACCGGGCATCGTCGATCACCACGTCGTGTTCGGCGCGCTCATCGGCGCGATCGTATGGAACGTGGTGACCTGGTGGTACGGCATCCCGTCAAGCTCGTCGCACGCGCTGATCGGCGGCATCTGCGGCGCGGTGATCGCCAAGGCCGGCGTGAGTGCCCTGGTAGGCGGTGGCGTGTTCAAGGTGGTGGCCTTCATCTTCGTCTCGCCCTTGCTCGGCTTCGTGCTGGGTTCTCTGCTCATGGTGGCGGTGGCCTGGATCTGCCGCCGTAGTTCGCCGCTGCGGGTGGACAACTGGTTCCGGCGCCTGCAGCTCATTTCGGCCGGCCTCTACAGCCTGGGCCATGGTGGCAATGATGCGCAGAAGACCATCGGCATCATCTGGATGCTGCTGATCGCCACCGGCTACTCGGCTGCTGGCGACAAGCTGCCGCCGGCCTGGACGATCTGGAGCTGCTACCTCGCCATTGGCATGGGCACGATGTTCGGTGGCTGGCGCATCGTCCAGACCATGGGCCAGAAGATCACCAAGCTCAAGCCGGTCGGCGGTTTCTGTGCCGAAACGGGCGGGGCGATCACGCTCTTCCTCGCGACGGCGCTTGGCGTGCCGGTGTCGACCACGCACACCATCACCGGCGCGATCGTCGGCGTGGGTTCGGTGCGCCGCGCCTCGGCCGTGCGCTGGGGTGTGGCAGGCAACATCGTCTGGGCCTGGATCTTCACCATCCCGGCGTCGGCCTTCGTGGCCGGGATCTTCTACTGGCTCAGCTTCTCGTTCTTCGCCTGACGGTTGGACGCGGGCGGGCCGAGCGCCGGCCCGCATCCCCTCGGGGGATCGCCCGACGTACCCGACGGGCGAGGGGTTCCAGGTCTACTGGCTGATCTTGCGGCCTTCTTCGATCTGGTACTCGAAGTAGCGCTGGCCGCTGAAGGCGATCGTCGACATCAGCACGGTTGCGCCCACCAGCAGCGAAAGCACGAGGCCGAAGACGACGCCCCAACCGGCCTCGTGGGTTCGGCCGTTCTGGTTGAAGCGGGCATTCCACTTCTCGTCCGGCATCAGGCCATAGACGATGGCGGCCAGCATGCTGGCTGCGAGCGCGATGCCGAGCAGTGGCACCAGGGCCCAGGCGAGCTGATCATCTTGCCCGTACTTCAGCACGCGTTCAACGCCATACGCGCCGATCAGCGTCGGCAGCCACCACAACCAACCCCAGGCATCACGCAGCCCGTAGAGGTAGAAGCGGTGCAGGCCGAGGCCGCCGCCCAGCAGCGCGATCCAGGTGACCAGCGTCTTCGATTTGTACGAACTCATTGGCCGCTTTCAGGTGGTGCGCTGTTGCCGGCACCCAGTGCGCGCTGCATCAGGACCACGTCACGCCAGGCATCGAACTTCCAGCCGCTGGCCTTCAGCAAACCGGTGTGCTCGAAGCCCAGGCTGCGGTGCACGCCGATCGAGCCGGCGTTGGCCGAATCGCCGATCACTGCCAGCATCTGGCGGGCACCCAGCGCCGCGCATTGCTTCAGCAGCTCGGTCAACAGCAGCTTGCCCACGCCCTGGCCACGCGCGGCGTCGGACAGGTAGATCGAGTCTTCCAGGCAAAAGCGATAAGCGCGACGCGGCCGGAAGTGGTTGGCATAGGCGTGGCCCAGGATCTGCCCATCGCGTTCGGCCACCAGCCAGGGCAGGCCCTTGGAGAGCACGTCATCACGGCGGCGTGTCATTTCGGCCAGGTCGGGAGCTTCGAGTTCGAAGGTGCCGGTGCCGTTCAAAACGTTCCAGCCGTAGATCGCGGTGATGTGGGGGAGATCGGCTGCTGAGCTGGCGCGGATCAGGGGAGGGATCAAGATTGCACTCCGAAATGGCAGTTGAGTTTATAATGCGCGGTTTCGATGACGGTCGGCCGAAAGCCGGCGTATCTACGACATCGAGCCCATGGCGAGGGCCTGCGCCTTTGCCCTTTTGATCTGCTTGCCCTGAGTGTCTCCTGGTGCAGTGGATGTTTTCAAGATTCAAGGAAACAACATGGTCGTGATCCGACTTGCACGTGGTGGCGCCAAGAAGCGTCCGTTCTACAACATCGTGGTCTCCGATTCCCGGAACCGCCGCGACGGCCGCTTCATCGAGCGCGTCGGCTTCTACAACCCGGTGGCTGCCGGTGGCGAGCAGCCGCTGCGCGTGGCCTTCGACCGTGTCGACTTCTGGGCCGGCAACGGCGCACAGCTGTCGCCCACGGTGGCTCGCCTGGTGGCGCAAGCCAAGGCTGCGGCCTGACAACGGCCGTGGCCGACGTGTCCTCGGTTGCCGGGTTGCTTGACCCGGCGTGGCCCGAGGATGCGATCGAAGTTGGCCGCGTTGTCGATGCTTGGGGCGTGAAAGGCTGGATCAAGGTCCAGCCTTTTGCATCCGATCCCCAGGCCTTGTTTTCTTCCCGCCGCTGGTTCGTCAAGCCGCCGGAAGCCAAAGACATCAAGCAGTTCGGCACCCAGCCAGCTGCATCGTTCCCCTCGCTGTTGAAGGTCACCGAAGCCAAGGAGCACGGTGACGTGGTCGTGGCCCAGGTGCAAGAGGTCGGCGACCGCAATGCGGCCGAGGCGTTGCGGGGTGCGCGTCTTTTCGTCGGGCGCTCCAGCTTTCCCACGGCGAGCGCCGACGAGTACTACTGGGTCGACCTGATCGGCCTGTCGGTGGTCAACCGCCAAGGCGAGGCGCTGGGCGCGGTGGTGGGCTTGCTCGACACCGGGCCCCACAGCGTGTTGCGCATCCAGCCCGCCGAGCCCAAGGCTGAAGAACGGCTTGTGCCCTTCGTGGCTGCCTATGTGGACGATGTGAGTCTGTCCGACAAGCGCATCACCGTCGATTGGGGCCTGGACTACTGATCCGACGCCAGCCATGCGCTTCGACGTCATCACGCTGTTCCCCGAGTTGTTCGCGCCTCATCTCACGCAGGGCGTGACCCGTCGCGCTTTCGAGTCGGGGCAGGTGGACGTGAAGCTGTGGCCGTTGCGCGATTTCGCCGACAACGCTTACCGGCGTGTCGACGATCGGCCTTACGGCGGTGGGCCAGGCATGGTGATGCTGGTCGAGCCCTTAGAGCGAGCGTTGGAAGCGAGCGTTGCGGACCGCGCTGGAAAGGCCCCGGTGGTGCATTTCACACCGACCGGGCGTCGCATTGACCAGGCATTGCTCACCGAAATCGCCACGGGCGCCGGTGCGGTCTTGCTGTGCGGGCGCTACGAAGGCATCGACCAGCGCTTCATCGACCGTCATGTCGACGTGGAACTGAGCCTCGGCGATTTCGTGCTGTCCGGCGGCGAGCTGCCGGCGCTGGCCCTGCTGGACGGCGTGGCGCGCCTGCAAGATGGGGTGTTGAACGATGCCCAATCACACCAGCAAGACAGCTTCTCCGACGGATTGCTCGATTGCCCGCATTTCAGCCGCCCCGAGGTCTTATCCACGCCCGAGGGCGAGTCGGCCGTGCCGGCGGTGCTGCTGTCGGGCCACCACGCAGACATCGCTCGCTGGCGGCGCGAGCGGTCGCTGGAGCTTACGGCCAGACGGCGCCCGGAACTGATCGAGACTTTGCGGAGAAGTGGCGGCCTCAGCAAAGCCGATGAGAAGTACCTGCTGTCGCTCGGGCTATAATTACGGGCTTTTCGATCCTCTGCCCCGGAGCGGCTCTGTCCACGGACTTTGCCCAACACAATCAACACCTGCGCTGGCACGATCACAAGGAGAAAGCCCGTGAACCTGATCCAAACCCTCGAGCAAGAAGAAATTGCTCGCCTCAACAAGACCATCCCCCCGTTCGCTCCTGGCGACACGGTGATCGTCAGCGTCAACGTGGTCGAAGGCACGCGCAAGCGCGTCCAGGCTTACGAAGGCGTGGTCATCGCCAAGCGCAACCGGAGCCTGAATTCCAGCTTCATCGTTCGCAAGATTTCGAGTGGCGAAGGCGTGGAGCGTACGTTCCAGCTGTACAGCCCGCTGATCTCGAACATCGAAGTCAAGCGCCGCGGTGATGTGCGCCGCGCCAAGCTGTACTACCTGCGCGACCGTTCGGGCAAGTCGGCTCGAATCAAAGAAAAGTTGGCCTGATGCAGTCAGCGGCCAACGCCAGTTGGTCGTGCCGCGCAGCGGCAAGCCGGGTTTCGCGCAAAGCGCACAAACTGGCTTAAGCGCCTGTTGCTCAAAGGAAGAAGCCGCCTCATCGGGCGGCTTTTTTCGTTTCCAATCCCACCCATGGCTTTGAGTTTCGACCCCCAGGAATTGCCCGTGCAGTCGGTGGACGACCACTTGCCGGCCGTCATCGCCGTCGAGTTGCAGGCCGAAGCCATGCGCCGGCGGTTCGGCCAGCCACCGGTGTGGTCGCCGGAGATTGCCGTCGAGCGGCAATTCACCGGGCGAAAGCCGACTCATGCCTCGGTGTTGGTGCCGCTGGTGGAGCGCGACGAGGGCTTGGCGGTGTTGCTGACGCAGCGAACCGACCACCTCACTGACCATCCTGGCCAGGTGAGCTTTCCCGGCGGGCGCGCCGAACTTGAGGATGCCGATGCCGTCGCCACGGCGCTGCGAGAGGCCCAGGAAGAAATTGGCCTCTCGCCCGACCAAGTCGACGTGATCGGCCAGCTGCCGACCTATACCACGGGCACCGGATTCATCGTCACGCCAGTCGTCGGGCTGGTGCGGCCGGATTTCAGCATCCGCATCGACCCGTTCGAAGTGGCCGAGGTCTTCGAAGTGCCCTTGTCCTTCCTGATGAACCCGGCCAACCACCGCTGGCATGCGATCGAAGTCAACGGCAGCAAGCGCGAGTTCCTCTCCATGCCATGGATGGGCGTCGACGCGGCCGGGCAGCCGCGACGCTACTTCGTCTGGGGTGCGACGGCAGCGATGCTGCGCAACCTCTATCGCTTTCTCGCGGCGTAGTCTCGTCACCTGAAAACCCGCCGCTATCATCCCGGCACATGAGCTTTTTCGCCGTCCTGTTTGCGCTGCTCGTCGAGCAGCTGAAACCCCTGCCACGCAGCAACTTCGTCCACGATGCCTTGACGGGCTGGATGCGTTGGACCGGCCGCAATTTCGACGCGGGCAAGGACCACCACGCCTGGGTGGTGTGGGGCGTCACCGCGCTGGTGCCGGCCCTTGCCTCATGGGCGATCTACCTGGCTATCGCGCATTTCAACCTGCTGCTGGCGCTGGTGTGGAACGTGGCCGTGCTCTACGTGACGATGGGTTTTCGCCAGTTCAGCCACTACTTCACCGACATCCGCGACGCACTGCAGCGTGGCGATGAGGCCACCGCCCGCACGCTGCTCGCCGAATGGCGGCACCTCGATGCGAGCGAGCTGCCGCGCACTGAGCTGCTGCGCCATGTGATCGAGCACTCGCTGCTCGCGGCGCATCGGCACGTGTTCGGTGTGTTCTTCTGGTTTGTGGTGCTGTCGACCTTGGGTTTCGGCCCCGCGGGCGCGGTGCTGTACCGCATGGCCGAGTTCGCCAGCCGTTACTGGGCGTTCAAGAGTCGCATCGTCGGTGTGCCGAGCAACGAGCGCCTGCTGGCGCTGTCGCAGCGCCTGTTCGGTCTGATCGACCACCTGCCGGCCCGTCTCACTGCCTTCGGCTTTGCGGTGGTGGGCAACTTCGAAGAGGCCGTGACTTGCTGGCGACGCGACGCGGGGCTGTGGAAGCACGCCAACGAGGGCATTATCCTGGCCGCCGCGGCCGGTGCGGTCGGCGTGCAACTCGGCGGCAGTGCGGCCCCAGGTGTGACGCCCGATCGGTCCAAGACCTTCGATGCCGGCATCACAGACGAAACGGTGGGCGCCGAAGGTTCGACGCCTGGGGCGTTGCCGCAGCTCGATCACCTGCGCAGCATCGTCGGCTTGGTGTGGCGCTCGGTGGTGCTGTGGATGCTGCTGCTGGCCTTGTTGTCGCTGGCCAACCTGATCGGTTAGCGATCGGTCAGTGCCTGGACTGGGACAGCTCGGCAAAGATCTCGGTGTAGATGCGATAACGCGGCTCGGTGATGTCCCCGCGCTCCAACGCGGCCCGCACTCCGCAACCGGGCTCATGGAGATGCGTGCAGTTGTAGAACTTGCAGAGCTTGGACGCGTCATCGAGGTCGGGCATCAAGCGAGGCAATTCCTGCGCGCTGATCTGGCGCAGGCCGAATTCCTGGAAGCCGGGTGAGTCAATCAGGCCCGTGCGCCGCGCGGCGTCCAGCCAGTACCACTGGGTCGTTGTCGTCGTGTGCTTGCCGGAGTTCAGGGCTTGCGAGATCTCACCCACCTGTGCTTTCGCGTCGGGCGCCAGCAGGTTGATCAGCGTGCTTTTGCCCGTGCCGCTGGGGCCGAGGACGAGGGTGGCCTTGTCTGCGAGCAACTCATCGAGTTGTTGCCGTGCTCCGTCGGGCCGTGCCTTGAGGGCGACTTCCTGCACGTCGTAACCCATGGCCGAATACGGCTTCAAACGCTCGCGGGCCGCGTCGATCTGCGGCAGATCGGCCTTGTTGAGCAGGATGCGTGCGGCAATGCCAGCGCTTTCGGCCGCCATCAGCGCACGCGCCAGCTGCGACTCGCTGAACACCGGTTCGCTGGCCACCATCACGAGGATCTGATCGAGATTGGCCGCGAAGGACTTGGTCTTCCACTCGTCCTGGCGAAACAGCAGGTTGCGGCGCGGCTCCACATGCTCGATCACGCCTTCGTCGCCGGTGGCTTGCCACCGCACGCGGTCGCCGACCACGCAGTCGCTCTTCTTGCCACGCGGGTGGCAGATGATGCGCGTGCCCTCGGGGGATTCAACGATGTAGTGGCGGCCGTATCCGGCCACCACCAGCCCCAGGTCGAGCGAAGCGAACTTGCTCAACGAACCGCCGCGAAAACGTCAGCCGACAAAGGCCACCAAAGCATCGGCCTTGGCCGCGCAGATGAAGTCGTTGATCGAGATGCCGTTCGCTGAATGCGTGTTGAAGCGCACCGCGCAACGGTCGTAGCTGACGGCGAGGTCAGGGTGATGGTCTTCGGTGTTCGCGATCCAGGCCAGCGCGTTCACGAAAGCGATGGTCTCGTAGTAGTTCTTGAACGAGAAGGTCTTCTCAATGGCGCCACTCGCCAAGTGCCAGCCGCTGACCTGCGCCAGGTGATTGCGGACCTCGGTGTCGGTTAACGCATGAGTGTTCTCTACCTGGCATTTCTGATGCAGCAGGTTGGTCATGGCTTAGCTCCCTTGAAGTTGGATGGCGGCCAGTCGTTCCGACGCCGCCGGGTGCGAATAATAGAAGCGCACGTACAGCGGATCGGGCGTCAACGTCGAGGCGTTGTCTTCATGCAGCTTCAGCAGGGCTGCGGCCAGGTCTTGCCCACTGGACTGTGCACAGGCATAGGCATCGGCCTGGAACTCATGCTTGCGCGACAACTGCGCAAAGATCGGCGAGACGAAGAAGCCGAACACCGGCACGACCATCAGGAACAGCAGCAGCGCTAACGCGTCATTCGGCACGCCGAGCGACGGCTGCACACCCAGCGCGGTGAAGAACCAAGCCTGGCCGGACAACCAGCCCAGCAGCGCAAAGCCGGCCAGGCTGATGGCGAACATCGTGACGATGCGCTTCGTCACGTGCTTGTGCTTGAAATGGCCGAGTTCGTGGGCGAGCACGGCTTCCAACTCATCGGGGCTCAGTTGCTTGAGCAGGGTGTCAAAGAAGACCACACGCTTGGATCTGCCCATGCCTGTGAAGTAGGCGTTGCTGTGGCCCGAGCGTTTGCTGCCATCCATTACGAAGAAGCCCTTGGCAGTGAAGCCGCAACGCTTCATCAGCGACTGCGCGCGCGTCTTCAGCGATTCGTCGGTGAGGGGCTCGAACTTGTTGAACCAGGGAGCGATTAGCATGGGATATACCAGCATGACCAGCAGATTGAAGCCCATCCACGCGCACCAAGCCCACAGCCACCAGAACGAGCCGGCCGCAGCCATCAGCCACAGAATGACGGCCGTAATTGGCAGCCCCAATGCCACTCCAACTACTGCATTTTTTAGCATGTCGGTAACGTAGAGCTTCCACGTCACCCTGTTGAATCCGAACTGCTGCTCTAGGCGGAAGGTGCTGTACAGCTCGAAGGGCAGGTCGAGCAGGCTGCCGATGATCGTGAAGGCCGCCAGCAACGCGAGCTGGTAGGTCATGGAACCGAAACGCGGCTCGACGGCGTCGCGCACCAGCACGTTCAATGCATCCAGGCCGCCCAGCAGCGTCCAGCCCAGCAAGACTGCCGACCCGAAGGCGGTGGTCAGCAAGCCGAAGCGGCCCTTGGCCAGCGTGTAGTCGGCGGCCTTCTGGTGCGCGGCCAGTGTGATGGTCTGCGCAAAGAGCGCAGGCACCGCATCTCGATGCGCGGCAACGTGGCGCATCTGCCTCGTGGACAGCCAGAACTTGACGAGCAGCGAGGCCATCAAGGCCGCCGCAAAGAGCAGGGTGAGCGCGGTACTTTGCATAGGCTCCAAGTGTAGGCTGCGAGAATGCCCTCAAGGAGAACCCGATGACCGACACCTCAAACGCCACCCTCGCCAGCAGCGACCAGAATCTGGTCTGGATCGACCTTGAAATGACGGGCCTGTACCCGGACTCCGATCGCATCATCGAGATTGCTGTCGTCGTGACCGACGCCAACCTGACCCAGCGCGTCGAAGGGCCGGTTTTCGCAGTGCATCAGACCGATGCGGCCCTGGACGCGATGGACGCTTGGAACAAGGGCACCCACGGCAAGAGCGGCCTGATCGACCGCGTGAAGGCCTCCACTGTCGACGAAGCCAGCGCCGAAGCCCAGGTGATCGAGTTCCTGAAGCGTTACGTGCCCAAGAGCACGTCGCCCATGTGCGGCAACAGCATCTGCCAGGACCGGCGTTTTCTTGCCAACTACATGCCCAAGCTGGAAGCCTTTTTCCACTACCGCAACCTCGACGTTAGTACGCTGAAGGAGTTGGCCAAGCGCTGGAAACCCGAGATCCTCGCCGGCTTCAAGAAGGCGCAGGCGCACACGGCGCTGGCCGACATTCACGAGTCGATCGACGAGCTCGCGTATTACCGCGAGCATTTCCTGATCAAGTAGCCCGCGACAAGCCTCGCCAGGCCTGGATCAAGGCGCGCACTTCGTCGTTGGGTTGAGGCAGCTGCTTGAGGTATTCGGAGCAATCGCTCTTGCGGGCCAGCAGCTTCATGTTGACCAGTTCTCGCTGCAGGGTCACGTGATCACCGAAGGCACTCCAGGCTTTCAGGATGTCGTTGACCTCGCGTTCGATGTAGATGCGGCGCCCGTCGAAGCGCGTCCACAGCACCCACATCGCCAGGCGCTGCACCGAATACTTGTGCGGCCAGCGAGCCAGGCGCCCGCGGCTGTCGAACTGCGTCAATGCTTTGCGGGCCGTGTGGCTGAGCGGCAGTGCCGGCGGCTCGTCACCCTGGCTGACAGGCCCCAGGCGTGGTGGACGCTGCGCTGCGCGCAGGCTTTGCAGGTTGCGGTGCCCGGCGGCGCGCGCCAGCATGTTCAGCAGCGATTGGTGGCCGGGCGGGTGCGAGGCTTCGGCGAGTTGTTGCGCCAGCGATTTGGCGAAAGAAGAGAGATCGGCCGTTTGCAACGGCAGCAAGACACGAGTCATGAAAGGTCTCCATCTGACGTGCGCGCCACCCTTGCGGGGTGCCGGGGATCGTCATTGCCGGCCGGGCGCACGCGGGACGTGACCATGAGCCGAAGGGAAACCGTGGCAGGTTCAGATCGCTGACAAGCAGCGCGACGACACCTGGGTGAACTGCCGACCAGCGCCCAGTCTATCGCTTGAACGGCCCTGCTGAACAAACTCCTGGTGAAAACCCGGATGTCTGCTAGAATCACAGGCTTCGCTGCAGGACCATCTGGCTGCAGCGTTTCGTTCATCCCCTCTGACCTCATCGAGTCTTCCCGCAACGCAAGTTGCGCGGCCTGTTCGAAGCCCCCTGGTGTATTGCCAAGGGAACGGTTGGCGGCGATGCCGTCGCTTTGACTGTTCCTTTGCACCCGTCCTCCGGCGCCAAGCTGCCGGTGTGGGTTCGGACCTTCTCCCCAGCGACTGATCAGCAGGCAATTGGCCTGCGATGCTTTTGCGTACCCATTGGTGCGCAGGCATTGTTATGTGAAGAAAGAAGACGATGAGTTTCGATACCCTGGGCCTCCAAGAAGCCCTTCTCCGTGCCGTGACCGATTCGGGTTACACCACCGCCACTGAAGTCCAAGCGCAGGCGATTCCGCCCGCACTCGAAGGCAAGGACCTGATGGTCTCGGCCAGCACCGGAAGCGGCAAGACTGCTGCGTTCGTGCTGCCCGCGCTGCAACGCATCCTCGCCGCTCGCGGCGACAACACCAAGCGCCGCGAAAAGGGCGTGGTCTACGGCCCGCGCATCCTGGTGCTGGCGCCCACCCGTGAGCTGGCGATGCAAGTCGACAAGGCCGCCACCGTGTACGGCCGCCATGTGCAAGGCCTGCGCGTGACCACCGTCGTCGGTGGCGTGCCTTATGGCGCCCAGCTGAAGGCGCTGCGCGGCCCGCTCGACATCCTGATTGCGACCCCCGGCCGCCTGATGGACCACATGCAATCCGGCAAGGCGATTCTCGAGAGCGTCGAGATGCTGGTGCTCGACGAAGCTGACCGCATGCTCGACATGGGTTTCATCGACGACATCCGCCACATCGTCGACAACCTGCCGCAAAGCCGCCAGACGGTGATGTTCAGCGCCACCTTCGGCGGCAACGTCGGTCGCCTGGCGCAAGACCTGCTGCGCGACCCGTTGCGCATCGACGTGGCCTCGCACACCGACACCCACGAAAACATCGAACAGCGCCTGCATTGGGCCGACAACAAGTCGCATAAAGATGCGCTGCTCGACCACATCCTGACCGAGAAGGAAATGGAACAGGCTGTGGTGTTCACCAGCACCCAGCGTGACGCCGATTGGTTGGCCGACCGCCTGGCCGACATGGGTCATGCTGTGGCCTCGCTGCACGGCGGCATGCCGCAGGGCCGCCGCACCCGCGTGCTGCAGGGCCTGCGCAACAAGCAGCTGAAGGTGCTGGTCGCAACCGATGTGGCTGCGCGCGGCATCGACGTGCCGAGCATCAGCCACGTCATCAACTACGGCCTGCCGATGAAGGCAGAAGACTACGTGCACCGCATCGGCCGCACCGGCCGTGCCGGCCGCAATGGCCTGGCTGTGACGCTGGCCGAGCGCATGGACAGCGGCATGATCCGCCGCATCCAGCAGTTCACCACGCAGAACATCCCCGTGGCGACCATCGTTGGCCTGGAGCCCAAGAGCCCTGAGCCGCGCATGTTCGCGCCGCGCGCCGACAACAAGTTCGGTGGCGGCGGCAAGTCGTTTGGCCAAGGCCGTCCGTCGGGTCCGGGCAAGAGCTTCGGCCACAAGCCCTTCGGCAAGCCGGCGCATCAACGCGCCGGTGAAGGCTTTCCGCCGCGTGACCGCGCTCCCTTCGATCGTGATCGTGCGCCGTTCGACCGCGACGCTGCGCAGAACAACCGCTTCAGCCCTGACCGCCCGAACGACCGCCACAATAGCGTGTTCATTCCGAACGGCCAGCCTGCACAGCGTGGCGCCTTCGACCGCGCACCGGTCGATCGCAACGCCAACGGCTTCGCTCCGCGCAAGCCTGCTGGCGCACCGGCCAAGGGCGGCTTCAACAAGCCGCAGCGTCCGCGCCAAGGTGGTTTCAGCCGCTGAGTCGATTCAGCGCTGATAAAAAAGGGCTCGCATTGCGAGCCCTTTTTCTTGGCGTCCGCGAGACGTGGGTCAGATGCGCTTGACGCGCACCACGACGTCGAGCCCCACGTAGGCGTCGGGTTCGCCATA
>Ga0307515_10001726_pt1 | contig 48649 bp, 8 predicted proteins | sample 17_EM_MG_FD_194513 | JGI IMG/M metagenome (GOLD analysis project Ga0307515, IMG submission 194513) | Populus trichocarpa ectomycorrhiza microbial communities from riparian zone in the Pacific Northwest, United States - 17_EM | ecosystem: Host-associated > Plants > Roots > Unclassified | place... | reverse complement strand
GGGGGGGGTAATGTTACGGCACTGGCAGAACTTGGCAGAACTTGGTTGGCAGAACTTGGCAGAACTTCGCGGTTACGTGACTAGAGGACCGTATAAAAGAACCCTACTTCAACCGGCGCTGCTCTTCTTCTCCTTTCCTTTCTCTAGCTTTAGATCCTCGTTTATAGACTACCAATCGTATAGGCTTGCGCGTCCCTCTTGCCGTGCTCGTACCTTGATTAACTAAGTCGCTAACAGTACGTATTAATTACCATCTAAACTTTTTTATCCTTAATAATGTTAAGTATAATAAATCACGAGTTCTACTAAGTATTATTATCTAAAAAAAAACCAACCGCTTAGCTAAGGTTTTAAACTTATTATAGCGAGCTTCCGACGCCCAAATATATAATAAGGTTATAAACTTTACTAAGTATATTAATCTCTCTCTACCCTATAGCTTTTACTTCCTTTATCCTTTATATGAGCTTCTTATTAATTATTAAATTCTTATTAAGCTAAACTTGCCAAAGGGCTTTATTAATTACCTCTTTATCTTTAAAGCTATCCTTCATTTACAGATCCAAATCCAGTCCCTAAAAGTTCACTCACTGCTGGTAAGTCCCCAAATTCTCATCACCACGAGCTAACATTCAATGTATTAGCGACTTCACTAAGTCTTTGCCTTCCCTGCCACTTTCCCCAGACGCTCCACCACTGATTTTATAAACGGCCCTGTACCCCAAGAGCATACATTATTAAGTCTAACTATAAATTCTTTCCCGCGCTCCAGCAATAGCGCATTACAAGAATCTAAAAGCTTTGAGTTAAACATACGCACACCGTCTTCAACGACGGTCCAGTGGACCCAGAGCTCGTGGATGGGGCCTTGGGTAGTAATGGAGAAGAAGAGCGGGGGTTCAGCGTTCGAAGACGTGGGCAGGGTTGTTGCGTGATCTACCAGGTCATCCAGATCAAGCTGTATCTTGAGCCCACAAGCTCCGGAAACAGCGGCTTGGTTCTCTGCCTCAAAGATTTGTTTGCCGGTAGAGTAGGCCTTGCCCTCAACAACAGCAAATGGGAAGGCAAGATCTAAGGCGCGTGGGGCGGGTACTGAGATCAGTACCGGTTCAAGCGGCCCGTCTTCGTGCTGCACCACCTCGTTCTGGAGCCATGTGAGGAATTTCCTGGCATTTACCTTGTTAAGATTTTCTGCTGCGAGAGCAGAGATGAGGCTGTCAGTTGTATGCCCATTGAGATGTCGGGACGTGGGGTTTTGATTGAGGAGCAATCTCCTCCTTTCTCTAGGATAGGGGGAGCTGGAGGAGGCCTCGTGTTTGATTCCCGTGAATCGTCGGCCGGTATACGAATGGTTGAAGATTCAGGGGACATGTACGGCTCGCGAGTAGACGGTTGCTGGCGCTTCCGCGGTGGAGCCGAGGCGTCGTCAACCCCCGGTTGTCAGACACCGGCCATGAAGCTTAAACTAAAATGTGACTGCTTTGGGACCACTGGCTTAAGCTCCTCTCGCCAGTCGGCTTTTTCATGGAGACACAGGTTCATGAGACCTAGAGCCTTGAGAGCAGTGTGGAGTGGATCAATGAAGTCATCTTCGCCAGCCTGAGCCCTAACATTTTTGAGGCAGCCGTTGCGGAGTTCCTGGGATATGACAATGAGTTCGACTTGGCGCTCGTCGGAGACCGGGCGATTAATAATGCGGTCAATAGCGGCTTCAATGCAGTCAGGCGGCTCAGCGTGGATGTGGATCTCGGCGGCTGCAAGATGCTTGTGGCGGTAGACGGCGGTGGCGTTAGAGGAGCGTTGGGATCGGTCTGTCCCCGCTTCCGATGAGGCTACTATGGAACGCCGTGACGATGTCCGTTTGAGAGCCGGAAGACTATTGGTAGGTTCCATGTCTTCCCTACTCAATATTTCCAATCTCTGTAAGTTCTCCTTAGAGAGCTTGTCCTTAGAGGGAAGGAGTTCTTGGGGCTCCTCCGAACGGTGCACGCCTTCTGGCTCGTCGGCTTTAGCTACAAAGTCTTCTTGCAAGTTATCTTCGGAGAGCTCTTGTTTGGAGGGAGAAGTTCTTCGGGGCCGTTTTGGAGGGCGCACGACTTCTAGATGTTCAGGTTTAGCTGTAGAGTCCCGCGAACGCTTCCGTTCGCTACTAGTCGAGCGAGGCTGGGGAGGAGGTCGCCGTGGCTCTTCTAAACAGCGCACGTCTTCCGGCTCGTTAGCTTTAATTATAGAGTCTTCTTGCAAGTTCTTAGTGAACTTGTGTTTGGAGGGAGGAGTTCTTCGGGCCTATTTTGAAGGTCGTACGCCTTCCAGCTCGTTGGCTTTAGCCTCAAGGTCTTGCAAGCGCTTCCGTTTGGTGCAGCCCGGCCGAGGGGTGGGTGAGGTAAGGGCGGGAGATGGTTGGATAAGTGGGGCCTGGGGAGCGTTCAGAGGGCCAGTTTCGCATTGCCGCCTGATGTTCTCGGGGGTAGCAGAATCAGCTCGCAGAGCCATGGGTATGGAAAGAGAGAAGCGTAACGCGTAGTGCGGCGCTGAATATATAATGACGGGATGAATGGAGGATGGATACAGGAGTACGGCGTGGGGTGAGGTTACGATGGAGGACGCGAGCATGTCTGACGTTCTAGGCTTGGCGCTGGCGAGGGGTCGAAATGGAGGCGACGGCTTCCCCTATAGCCACCTTTTTCTAATTGGATATACGACTGGCGCTCTAAGAGCTCTAAAGCCTTAAAATCCACTCCACGCCACCAATTAAATCACCGGATCCACAGCCAATGCAAATCGGCTCTAGCCAAACGCGCCAAATCGGCTCCAATCTAAATAGATCACTGGTCTGGAGCTCTACTCGCTGGGCCTTTGCCCTTTCGAAAGAGACGATGCATTGCCCCAGGCTCTAGTCTATGAGCATCTCTGTGATCGTAAATTTTAGTTGAAGGTATCAAAACGCCGATACATGGTTGGCCTTTATATCTTATTAGGGTCACATAGGAAAAAAACAGAGATTATGAGCGCTATGATGCATTTGGAGTGGCATGTTTTCGCCTGCATGCTGCGGGCGTCACATATCTCTGTGTTCTTGAACCGCGCAACGAATCAGCGAAGCTGAACTGCAACTTATTTGAAACACTAAGTGTGATCAAAGCTAGATACCCAAGGGTCATGAAATGCCGCGCCGCAATTGCAATTAATTAGGAGAGGGGCTAAAATCAAGGACCTTATTCGTCTGATATTCTCTCAGCGAGGATCATGTCTAAACCGTGCGGAATTGTTGACTTTGCAATACTTCTATAAAGATCTATACCTAGTGATGCAGCCTTTCATGCCATGTACGACTTTTCTAGGGCATGAGATGCAAAGGGAGAAGTAGCAGGGAACTCATGGAAGCATTAGCTTTCCGCCCATAAGCGGTGCAGAGGTGAATTGGGAAGGGTGGAATTACAAATAATTCCGCGATGACATACCTGGCGTAATCGATAAGGCGCACCGCTATACCTAAACTAGAAATGGCTCGGTAAAGTGCGGAATCCACCACTTTTCGGTAACTTTTCTCAACACCACATGCAAACCTATATGTCCCGGCCTTCTTTACGATTACTTTCTAATGCTATATAAACACAAAGCTCATGCCTCGAATCAATTATTCCCTTCTCTTCTCTCCCACCATCAATATCCTCTTCAACCGCCACAATGAACTCCTCGCAGTTCCGCGAAGCAGCCCACGCAGCCATTGAAGAGAGTAACGCTCTCCAACTCCATCTATTGGCAGCCCAAACTAACACCAAGCCCCAGTAATCCAATACTATGACACTCTCCCCTCGCGCCCCGTCCTCTCCACCGTAACACCGGGCTACCTGCGTCCACTGCTGCCCTCCGGCCCACCTCAGACTGGGGAGGCATGGCCCGCGATCCAGGCCGACATCGAGCGCGTGATAATGCCTGGCCTGACGCACTGGCAGTCGCCGAACTTCATGGCATTCTTCCCCGCGAACTCGACGTTCCCGGGGATGCTGGGCGAGCTGTACAGCGCCGCGTTCACGGCGCCGGCGTTTAACTGGCTGTGTTCGCCTGCCGTAACAGAACTCGAGACGGTAGTACTAGATTGGGTTGCGCAACTGCTTGGGCTGCCGGAATGTTATTTGAGCAAGGGGGAGGGAGGGGGCGTCATTCAGGGGAGTGCAAGTGAGGCGATCGTGGCGGTAATGGTGGCGGCGAGGGAGAGGATTGTGAGGAGGCGGTTTGAAGGGATGGAGGAAGGGGAAGAGAAGGAGAGGGAAATGGGAGAGATGAGGGCAAGGTTAGTGGCATTGGGGAGCGAGCATGCGCATAGCTCTACCCATAAGGCGGCGAATATTGTGGGCACGAGGTATCGATCCGTGCCTGCTCCAAAAGACACTGGGTTCACAATGACTGGTGCCGCTCTCAGGAGGAAGATCGAAGGGTGCAAGAGCCAGGGACTGGAGCCATTCTATATTACAGCCACGCTGGGCACGACGGCAACATGTGCCATAGATGATTTCGAAGGCATCGCCGAGGTCATTAAGGACTACCCAGACATCTGGATTCACGTCGACGCTGCCTATGCCGGCGCAGCGCTCGTATGTCCCGAGTACCAGCATCTCGCCAAGCACTTCGACAAATTCGACAGCTTCGATTTCAACACGCACAAATGGCTGCTTACTAACTTCGACGCAAGGTGAGTCTCCGTCCCTCTTCCATCATACCACTCTCCGTCACCTTTCCTTGTCCCCACTCCTCTTACTACCTCCCCGCTAACTCACCGCAGCTGCCTCTTCATAAAACACCGCACTTCCCTCACCTCCGCTCTCAGCATCACCCCCTCCTACCTCCGCAACACCTTCTCAGACACCGGCCTCGTAACCGACTACCGCAACTGGCAAATTCCACTGGGACGCCGCTTCCGCGCGCTAAAAATCTGGTTCGTACTGCGCAGCTACGGCATCGAGGGGCTCCAGTCCCACATCCGGGGGCACGTGAAGCTCGGCGAGCTCTTCCACTCCCTGCTCCTGACGCGACCCGACCTGTTCGTCGTGCTGGCCGGCCCGGCCTTTGCGCTGACTGTCCTCACCGTGCGGCCGAAAGGGTTGGGGAGGGGCGGGCGGCGCCCGTCCACCACGTGCGCCGATCGCCCGGATCCCGAGCCTGGGGCGTATTTGAATGATTTTACGGCGGATGCGGAGGCGCGGTATACGGCTAATGCGAACGCGGCAACGCAGGCGGTGTATGAGCGAGTGAATGGGGGCGGCCAGGTGTTTCTGTCGAGTGGGGTTGTGGGTAGGACGTATAACATCAGGGTGGTGAGTGCGAATCCGATGGCGGAGGAGAAGTATTTGCGACAGGCGTTTGAGATTTTAGTTAAGGAGGCGGAGGCGGTTATTGGGGTGAATGGTGTTACGGCGCTGGTGGAAAACGGTGGATTATGGTAGACGTGGATTATGGTGGACTTAGAGTCACGTGAGATCACGTGACTCCAAGGCAGCTAAAACTTCCAACGGCGTTGCTATTCTTCTCCTTTCCTTTCTCTAGCTTTAAATCCTCGTTTATAGACAATCTAATTGTATAGGCTTGCGCGACCCTTTTGCCGTGCTCGTGTCTTGATTGACTAAGTTGCTAATATTATTTAAAGCTTATCTACTCTTTTTTCCTAAAAAGGAACTTAAATATATCTATAGACTATAAATAAGAACAAAATATAGAAGTAGACCTTAAGACTATTACTAGAACTTAAAGAATAGAACAAAACTAAAAGAATAAAAAAGAATAATAAGATCTATAGAATACGTATAGACTAGAACCCCTATAGAATCCTACTAGAAGTTACCCTAATAACTATACCACTATGCTAAGAAATATAGTAGCTGGTAAAGCAGCTATAGGACCCTTAAATACCTCTAATAGTGAAATAGTAACCAACTTAAACTCCTAGGTGGAGTTTATAGCAGCTAATACTAAAATTAAATAACTTTAAGAGCTGCTTAAAGCTAGAAAAAACCCTATACCTAGTAAGGAGTTATTAGATACCTAAAGACTTATTATAGTCCTTAAGGCTCTAGCCTAATATATAGTATTAGTATTATTATGGTCCGCGAAGGTTATAGACCCCCTATTACTTACTAATAGAACTAATTCTATATTTAATAATTAGAAGCTTTAATTATAGGATAAGCTTAAAGTTAATGTGGACTACTTCCCTACTACTTAAGCTAAAATGGCCTATGTCTTTAGCCGTACCGGCGGAGATATATAGATGTACCTATATCTGCGATATATATAGAACTTAGCTAATCCCTTTCTCTCTAAAGAAGAGATAATTAACTACCTATCTTTTATTTATAAGGACCTTTTTAAAGTGTAAAACGCACGGCTTAATTATAAAAGCCTAAATATAAAAACGATGGAGATCTTTTTAGCCTTTTAGACCCGCTTTCTATACCTAGCTAGCTAGGCCTAAATTCCCTAAAAAGATCTAATGCTAGACCTATTTAATAAGCTTACCCTAGACCTATAGCGAGCTGTATTACTAGTTTTTACTATTATATAGACGCTAAAGGAACTTATAGACTAGTGTTTAGCTATTAACTAAGGCCTCCGCTAAATTAAGGTATGCGCTAAATAGTATAAAGCTAGAAACCCTTTAAATTAGACTATAAATAATATAAGACTAGCCTATAATGCCCTGATATAATTAGCAACCCCTATAGTACTACCTATATAGCCCGCCGCTAATTTAGCAGCTAGCTATATAGCTAGTCCTATTATAGGCTTGGCGAATGCTTAGCCTATATATAGTAACCCCCGTATATAGGCCCTTAGTGATTAAGGCGCTTACTTCTTTTATAGTTAGAAAGGCTATTATATAAAGGATTATCTAATAAACGTAAAAGTAGACGAGGTTCTATTAATCTAGAAGGATAGTATAAAGTTAGAAAAAGAGGAACCTTAGAGGAAGACTCCTTTCTAGGGTTAAAAGGGATTAATATATTATATATTAATCTAGGTCGGCTAGTTAGTAGAAAAAGCTATACTATCCCTTATACTTTATTTTATAATAGATATTAAGTTTTAACTTCTACTTTAGCTAATTTTAGAGTAAATGCCTTTGCCTTAATAGATACCTAGTATACTATAAAGCTAGCTAACCTTTTAAATACACCTATTAAAGAACTACCTAAACTAATTCCTATTTATGGGTATAATAGATAAATAGGGCTACCTATTATAACTATCTTGCGAATTTACCTCCGCGTTAACGGATAAAGGTAGTATAATATTCCCTTCCTTATTATAAACCTAGAAAGCTATAATATAATCTTAGGAAAAAAATAGCTTGCCTATTTAGGCTTATAGCTTAATATATAGAGTAAACGGCTTATCTAGCCTAAAACTCTACCCCTAACCCCTTATTTTATAAAAGAAATTAGTATTATAATAGAAAGCCTTATACGGCCCTAGATTAATACTATTTACTAAGTAGATGCTATATATAGGAACTAGGCCTTTAAGAAAAATATATAGCTTAACCCGTAACGGATCCGTATACTACACTACCCCCCTAAAACTACTTATACTACGCTACCTATACCTAAAACCTAAAAAGTTAATAGTAACCTAGCTAAGCCCCCTATAGAGAACTTAGGTCCTATATAGCTATAAAGGAAAGCTAGGAATATTAGACGCTATACTAAACTAATAAATAGGAAGGATAATTTATAGAAAATAGAACGTAAGCTAAGGAAGACTATAAACCCTATACCGTAAAATACGGCCTAATAAATATCCGTAAAGAAACCTACGGACCTTCCCCTAGTTAATATCTGCTGTATTAGTGCCATAGAATTCTACTAGAACTTGGTTTAGCCTAATACTATTACCTTTACGACTAGCTTATACAAAATTAATTAAATAATTAAAAAAAAGGAAAGTAAGCTTAGTGGATAGGAAAGCGAGCTTATAGATAAGGAACTAGTAGAATAAAAACTACCCTATTAACACTAGAAATTTAAGGATATATTCTCCAAAGTAGTGTTTAATATACTTCCGCCTTACCGACTATATAACTATAAGATTAAGATTAAGTAGGGTAAGGAAAATACCCTTAACTATAGCCTCCTTTACTAGCAGTCTGTTACTAAATTATAAGCTATAAAGTAGTACCTTATTAATAACCTAAATAAGGGCTTTATTAAGCCTAGCTAAGCCCCTTTTACCTCGCCTATTTTCTTTATTAAAAAGCTAAATAGAGGACTCTGCTTTTGTATTAACTACTATAAGCTAAATAATATAACCTATAAGGACCGCTATCTGCTACCCCTACTTAATAAGACTCTAGCCTAAATAAGTAGAGCTAAGGTCTTTACTAAGCTTAATATCCGCTAGGCCTTCTACTAAATTAGAATAGACCCTAAGTCTAAGAATTTTACTATATTTTAGACCTATTATAGAACGTATAAATATAAGGTACTTTCTTTTAGACTAATTAACGGATTAGCTATATAACGAAGCCTTGTAGGAGATACTATGGTGGACTTACTATTAGGCTGGGTATATAGATAAACAATAAATAGCGTAATACTGTAGAGTGGTTGCCTAATAGATTAACTCTAATTATATTCTAAGATTTACTACAAAAAAGAAAACTATCTAGGTAGAATTGTAGTCCTTTAAATATATAATCCAACTCCTATAAAATATACTAAGTACGTTAGTACGTTAATACGTTAATACGTTAATACGTTACACATTTCTACGTTCTTACATTTTTATATTCCGAACTAGTAACGTAACTAGCCACGTAACTTAGCTACCCCTTATCCCATAGCTTAATCGGTTCTAGCGCCTCCTATACTATCTTAACTAACCTATATATATCTCTTCTTAGTAGTTCTACTACTGCTAATATAAGGTCTATAACACTATCCCCCTCCTCTTTATCTTTGTCCTTAATGATGTCTCCTATCTCTAAGTTGTTAATTAGAGGTATAGCATTCCCGTCTTTAATTTAATAACCTTTATTATTCCTAATACCTCCTATTAGACCCCCCCCGTCTAATTAGTGTAACTAGCTAGTAACTATTATTCTATTACTTAGTAAAGTTATACCGTCCTATTCTTATTATATAGAGAAGAAGTTAGTATATATTACGATTATAGCTCTATTTGGTTGCTAACCTTCTTCCTATACTAAGTATATGCGAGCGAATATACGGTTATCTTGCAACGTTTAATCCGTCTCTAATGCTAAGTATATATATCTTATAATTCTTTATAATCTCCTAGTTCCTTATCAAATTTATCTTAAGGTCTCGTATTTAATCTAAGGCGTTACGCCTTAAGGATAAACTGGCCTTGGCCCTCGCTAAAATATAAAAGCTTTAAGATAATAGTAAGCGTATCTATACTAAAGAATAGCGGGTATTTAAGGCTTAACGAGCTGCTTACGCTCGGTTAACTCGTCTTAAGAAAGTTCGCAAGAAGGTGCGCTCTAAATAGTAGCGTTTTACTAAGTAAGGTCTCTGTAAGCTTAAGGCTAAAAAGGCTAAAATAGATTCTACTTAAGAAGAGGCAGAAACAGTTTATACGCTAGTAGTAGATCCTATAGATGCCTTAGCTCGTCTATTACCTTTAACTAATTCCTTTATCTTTAGCTCCTTTTTAATATTACCTAACCCGTTTTCCGTTAATACTTCTATACCTTTTTTATAGCGTTTTTTAAATTCTATAGTGGCTCCTAGGCAGTCTTATCGTAGCCTATCCACTTAACCTTATACTATATTTCGTTATTAATGTCCTTATAACTAACGATCTTTAAAACTTACTATTTATCTTCCTCTTATCCTCTATACGTGTCTGCTTTATAGACTAGTAATTTAATATTTCTATATACTAGCTCTAGCATCGCGATATACTATATAGAGTAGATCTTTATTTTAGCTAGTAAGTTTAATTTAAATATAACTGGTGAAATCCTCTATATAATTTCAAAAGGTCCTAATCTAACATAGTTTAACTTCTTACTTAGTCGTTAACTCTTAAAATTTTTATATAGTAGCTATACTTTATCTCCCTCTTTAAGATCTGGTCCCTTAGATCTCTTAGCATTATAATACTTTTTCATCCTTTATTATACTACCTTTACTATATCTATAAGGTCTGCGTAAAGATTCATTAGTGTTTCTATTCTTTCTTTAGCTGTACTACTTATCTTTCTTACTTAATATGGCGATAACAATATTCTTAGCTCGTATCCATAGTTCGCCTTAAATAGTAATATTCCCATTTCTTTTTATAGTGTTATATTATATATAAATTATATAACTGGTAATAACGATACCTAATTATTCTGTGCGTAATTAATATAATATCTTAAATACTGTTCTAGTGTCTAAATTTAATCTTTTTATTTAACTACCTATCTGCGGATAATATACGGTAGAAGTTGCTACTCTAACTCCTTATTCCGCTAAAAAAGTTTCCTAAAATACTACTATAAATCTTAAATCTCTATCTAATATAATTTTACTTAATGCTCTATATCTTGCGAATACTTCTTTAATATAGATTCTAGCGATATCTTCCGCTAATATTTCTTCTATATATACTATAAAGTATCCCCACTTTATAAGCTTATCCACTATTACTAAGATTACGTCGTAATCTTATCCGGTAATAGGGTCTCTTAATCTTAACAGCTTTATAATAAAGTCCTATAATATAACCTCCTATAGTCTCTCTAGTATTTTAATAGGTTATAGCCCTCTATATAGCTTATGCCTTATTAGTTTATTCCTTTATAACTTATCTTACTAGTCCCTAGATTCCTTAAATAATATATTCCTCTTAAAGTCTTAATACTAAGCCTATAGCTCTATTATATCCTTATATTATTCCCTTATAGAATTCCCTTATAAATTCTTTTACTATTGATTTTAGTATATATATTGCTTCTCTAGTTTTATATTACTTTAAGTCTAAATCCTTACTTTATGCTTCTTAGATCTTCTACATTTAATTACTTTTTAGTAATTCGTGGATTTGGCTTTCCTATATTGCTATAATCCTTAGATAATTATATCTAATTAGTCCGTCTTTATCCCTTCATAATAAAGCCCTTAATAGCTTCTTATTGTTTTATAGTTCAGCTTTTCTACTTAGAGCGTCTGCTCGTGCATTATTGGTGCCCTTAGTGTACTAAATCTCGAAATAGTATTTTATAAGTATCTCTACCTATCTAACTTGTCTTTAGTTAAGTTCCTTTATTATTATGAATCCTATTAGGTTCTTATAATCCGTTTTAACTATAAATAGCTTCTTTATACCTTATAAGAATGCTCTCTATTTCTTAAGTGCTATAACTATACTTAATAAATCCTTATTATAGATATTATAGTTTAACTCTAGTGGTGTTATTTTCTAACTATAGTACGCTACTGGATGCTATGCGTTCTTATATCTCTATAGTAAGCATACTCCTAGTATAAAGTCTAATATATCTAACCCTAATTAGTAGATCTTAAGGATTAGTTCCTAGGTAAACTTCGTCTTAAGTTTCTAAAACAACTCCTTTTACTTATTTCCCTATATCTATAGTTCCTCCTTATTTATTAGTTTTATAAATAGCTTAATATTTATTAACTACTACGCTATAAACCTTCTATAGTAGTTGCAAACCCCTAAAAATAACTTTAACTATATTATGTTCTCTAGTTCTTACCAACTCACTATAGCTTCGATTTTCTTTAGGTCTATACTAATATAACCTAGTTTAATAATAAATCTAACAAAATCTGTCTTCCTTATAAAGAATTTATATTTCTTAATTGCTACTAGCATCTATTCTTCCTATAGTCTCTTTAAGACCTATTTAACGTGCTCTCCGTATTATTTCTTACTTATTAAGTAGATAATAATATTGTTAAGGTATACTATAACAAACTTATTAAGGTATTCTCCTAACACACTATTAAACCTTTTTTAGAACGTCATTAGTATATTTATAAGCCCGAATTGCATAACTAATAGCTTATATAGTCCTTCCTTTAACCTAAAGGCTGCCTTTTATTTATTGCCTTCCTTAATCCTAATTTAATAGTACGCCTATCTTAGATCTATCTTTATAAAGATTTACGCGTTACTAATCCTATCTTAGATTTCGCTAATTAAGGGTAAAGAATACCTATCCTTTCTTATAATGCTGTTTAACTATCTATAGTTAATATATAGCCTAAGTTTTCCATTTTCTTTAGTACGAATAGTACTAGATATCCTACTAATAACTATAATAGTCTAATGTATCTCTTTTAAAGATTTTCTTAGATAAACTCTTTTAGTGCTCTACCTTCTTTTTCGGTAAGCTTATAGATTAGAAAGAACTTTAGACTTATTCCCAGTTCTAACTCTATCTTATAGTCCTATACTATATACTCTAACAACTTCTTACTTTTTAGTAACCATAACTTTTTACCGTACTTATGGTATTTCTTTAGTATATAACTTAGTCCTTTTTCCGTTTCTTTATAGGTTACTCCTACTTAGTACTATACTAACTTAGTTTACTATTATATCTTATGTTATTAAGTATCTCTAATATTAACCTAACCTATAACCTAATTAATCTTCAGATTATATTCCTATAACTAAAGCATACCTAATACTGCCTTATCCCGCCCTAATGGTAGGATATTAAAAGACATTTTAATTTATCTCCCTTTAATAGTTATCTAAATAGGTCCTATTTTAAGATTAATAATACCTCCTTTATAGGCTATTAAATTTCCTAAAATTATAACTAGTAGATAAAGGTGCTCTTTCTATCTATATAGTAGCCCTATCTATTTTACTGCTACTAGTAAGATATAGTTCCTTATTACTCCACTGTCTATTAATACTTTAAACTGTTAATCTTACTAATTAACTTATAAATTTAGGTATTGTCCTTAAATTCCTTTAAGGGTCTAAGGCTTTACTACTAGCTCCCTTTAGTCCCGTAGGCCTCTACTTTTCCTAACTATTAGCTGCTAGATCCTATTTATACTTAGTCCTTCTTTAGCTAATACTTAATTCGCTTTTTATCTTTAATATACTATAAACACGTATTTTCTAGGTATTCCCACCATTATTATTTATCTAGGTATTCTTCCGTAAGGAATCTTCCTAGTTAAAGTATTAAGTTCCCCTATCTTTAAACTTCTACTAAATACCAGCCATGTATATACTTAGCATTTTTATATTTTACCTCTTCTGGTACCTAATATATCCTTACTAGGTACTTTTAGTTCTTACCTTTAGGTGCTCTATATATATTATATATATTATCTATATATGCGATTTATACCAATATATAATATACTTAGTGTCTTATATTAACTCTTAGCTTGTTCTTATCCTTAAGTTTAACCCTCTATTACGTTAATCTAAGCGTTATAACTTTGTTTATAGGTATTAAGATTTACCTCTTACCTCTCTAGTCCTCTAATTACTCCTTTAGATCCTTTAATATGACTTATAGCTTTTTCTATAATTAGGTGGTCTTAGATAACTCGTTTATCCAGCTATATATAGAAATCTTCCCACTTATTATTATATCTCTATCTATACTACTTTTAGTACAGCTCCCTAAGTATATATAGTTTATCTATAAGGAAGTATCTTCTTATTACTGCGTTATAATAGCCTTTTATATACCGTTCTTTAAATCTAGTTAGAATCCCTAGATCCTCTTCTTATTCTAGTTTATTTAGCTATTTTACTCTTAGTATGCCTATCTTAGGCCTATTAGTAATTCTTCGTATAGGTGCTCTATCCCTTATACGTCCTAGCGTGCTAGATCTTTAATTTAGTTTTCGCTCTTACTATAAGGTAATTCTCGCTCTAAATTCCTCTATAGTTTCTTTTTATTCTCGTCTTATAAGTAGATCTTTAAAGTCTTCTTACTTCTTTATTCCTCTGTTAATAGTTCTTATTTATATATCAAAATCTTGGCCCTATAGGATTCTTAATCCTAAGCTTACTTCTTTCTTAAGCTTAGCTCCTGCCTTAGTTTAATTAGGCTTTTAGGGTGTTCTTATCTTATCTTAAGAGTCTTAAATCTTACTTATCTTGTCTTGAAAATATTATACCTTTAGGAAACTCTATCCCGTGCTTATTTATATATTTTAAAACTAAGCTACTGCCCTACTCTATCGGTTTTCGTCTATTATAGGTTCTTAGGTATGCCTTATCTTATTTTAAAAATCTTAGTTATCTCTTATTTTATCTTAAGAATCTTAAGCCTTTGGCCTTTTGCCTTTATTAAGTGGTAAATTAGCACTAGCAGTTGTCTGCTTACTTAATCCCTATAGGATACTCTTCCTACCATTTTACAAAGTAATAGATGCCGTATTTAATAGTGCTATAATTTCTATTACTAAACCTTACTCTATAGCGGTCTTAGTCTCTACTTCTATTATTGCGTCCTTAAGGTCTATATGCTCCTAGTAAGCTACCTTTATTACCTTATTACCACTACTAATAATCTAATCATTCTAATCTTTAAATCTTACCACTTAGTGGAACTAATGTACGAGAACTTTCTTCGCTAATCCCTAACTAAATATACTTATTAGGTCCTAATCTAGTTTATAAAGTTAATTTTATTCTTTATCTAACTCTCTTATACCTTAGAGTCCTTTTAACTTAGGCTCTTATAGCTAATAACTTGCGCCGTACTTAGCGTCTTTATAAACTTTGTATACGTTATTATAGTAAAACGCGAAGTAGTTAATTAAATACTTTTTTATTCCTTATAGTATATTATTATCCCTTTATATATATATATATTATCTGCTAGTCTAGTTCCCTTTACTATATAGTATCTCTAACCCTCTTTATAATTTCTAGTAAAGTAACCCTATTTACTACAGTTTATATAAGCTCCGTCTTTATACCACTATTCTTGCTATAGAGTCCGCCTAAATATCTTTTGCTATTAAAATCCCTAGTTCGGCCTCTGCTCCTTAGGTCTTTAATTATATAATCCTTACCCTCTAGGTTTCTATAATCTCTTATTCTATCTTCTAGATTCTCTAGTACTACTTAGGTCTATTAGCTTTGCGCTATACTATACTTTCTAATTCTGCTTTAGTTATTACGTACTTTATACCTTATATAACTATAAAACTCTATCTTGCCCTCTTTTAGCTTATTCCCGCTAATAGATCCTATTATCTATCTTAATTGCTTAATTAATTAATTCTCTTAGATTGTCTATATCTTCTATTAGGATAATTACATCCTAGACTTTTACCTTAAGTCCCTATTTATACTATACTATAAGCGCCTTATTATTCTATTTAACTTATATAGCTAATATTTAAAATTACGTCGTATACTTAATTTGTTACGGACGCTTTAAATACAATATTACGACTACTTAGAGAAGAGTTAGAAGAAGCTAGTTAGTTAACACAGGCACGGTCTAGAATAGAGCCGGTAGAACTATATAACGAGAAATGGTAAGCGAGTTATATAATATGCTACGTATTAAACGAGAGGAACGGGAGAAACTTACGTACCTTACGTATAAGGAGGGTTTCCTAGGAGTACAGTTATATATTTAAAGGACTACAGTCCCTACTCTAGATAGTTCTTTCCTTATAGTAATTCTTAGAATACAATTAGAGTTAATCTATTAGGCAACTACTCCACCAGTTATTATTACGTTATTAACTTTAATTTGCATTACCTATATACTTAGCCTAATAATAAGCCTATTATAGTACCTGCTACAAAGTTCCGTTATATAATTACTACCTAGTTACGGTATTAAATATAAAAAGTTAAATAATATGCCACTAAAAGCAGCCACCATAACGCCATTAACGGCGGCAACTACTTTAAGGTTAAGAGGAGACACTAGTATAGCAGATACTAACTTATAACAACCTATAATAGTTAAACAGCTATAAGAAATAGTTAACTAGTTAATAGAAAATAATGCAATATTTAAATAAAGGAGCAAAACTACTAACACCTATAGATCGAATAGCGTATATAGGACTATTCCTATTAGAAAGGGCGCTTAAATAGTTTAAACCTTACCTTATAGAAATACAGGCGAATAAAATAATAACTACTAACCAAGAGGTGCGGTTTATATTCTTAAGTTAGGAAGGGTTTATAAAGCGACTTATACAAATATTTGAAGACCCGGAGGTAGTAACTATAGCGAAAAAAAAACTCTAAGACATTATGTAATAAACTTTAGTAATTAAGTATATAATATAGTTCTAGACGCTAGCTATATAAGTTAAGTAGAATAATAAGGCGCTTATAGTACAGTATAAATAGGGACTTAAGGCTAAAGTCTAGGATATAATTATCCTAATAGAAGATGCAGATACCCTAAGGGATTTAATAGATTAAGCAATTAAGATTAATAATTAGATCTACTAAAGGGAATAGGCTAAAAAGAGGCTAGAATAGAGTTCTATAGTTATATAAGGCGTAAAGCACGTAATAACTAAAGCTAAATTAGAAACTATAGTATAGCGCAGAGCTAATAGACCTAAGCGGTACTAGAGAGGCCTATAAGAGATAGAGTAAGAAACTATAAAAATCTAAAGGTTAAGGATTTAGTAATTATAGGATTAAGAAGTAAAGGTTAAACCAGGGATCTTAGTAGTAGAAGACGTTTAGGCGGACTCTATAGCAAAGTTAATAGTTTAAAGACGGAGCTTATATAAATTAGAGGAAATAAGGTTATTTTACGAGGGATTATAAAGATAGTTAAAGTTACTATATAATAAAGGGAACTAGACTAGTAGAAGATATATATATATAAAGGGATAATAGTATACTATAAGGAACAAAAGAATGTTTAATTAGAAGTTTCGCGTTTTATTATAATAACGCATACCAAATTTATAAAGACGCTAAGTATAGCGTAAGCTATTAGCTATAAAAGCTAAAACCTATAGAGTATAGAGAAACTAACGAACTATCGCGTAGATTAGATATTAAAGACGATAAGTTTAATATAGGCGAAACATTTGCGGATAAAAAGGTAATATAGGCAGCTTATTAGGAGCGTGCAAACTTTAGGGAAGTTATATTAGAAGTAGAGACTAAGACCGCTATAAAGCAAGGTTTAGTAACGGGAATTATAACACCGTTAAATACGGCATCTATTGCTTTATAAGATAAAAGGAAGAGTATTTTATAGAGATTAAGTAAGTAGACAACTGCTAGTGCTAATTTATTACTTAATAAAGGCAAAAGGCTAAAGGTTTAAGATTCTTAAGATGAGATAAGAGACGACTAAGATTTTTAAGATAAGATAAGGTATACCTAAGGACCCATAACGGACGAAAACCGATAGAGTAGGGTAGTAGCTTAGTTTAAGAATATACGAATAAGCTCGGGACAGAGTTTCCTATAAGAAAAAGATTTAAGACTCTTAAAACGAGATAAGAATACCTAAGCCTAGTTAGACTAAGGTAGGAGTAAGGCTTAAGATAGAAGCAAGCTCGGGATTAAGAATCCTATAGGATTAAGACTTTAATATATAAATAAGGACTATTAACGAGATTAAAAAGTAAGAAGACTTTAAGGATCTACTTATAAGACGCGATAAGAAAGAAACCATAGAGAAATTCAGAGCAAAAATTACCTTATAGTAAGATTAGAAACTAGATAAAAGATCTAGAATATTAGGACATATAAGGGACAGAGTACCTATATAAAGAGTTACTAATAGGCCTAGAATAGGCACACTAAGAGCTAAGTAGCTTACTAAACTAGAATAAGAAGAGGATTTAGGGATCCTAATTAGGTTTAAAGAACGATATATAAAGGGCTATTATAATATAGTAATAAGAAGATACTTCCTTACGGACGAACCGTATATACTTAAAGGGTTATACTAAAAGTTGTAACGGAACCTTATAGTAGGTACTACAATAGGCTCATTATTAGGCTAGGTATATAGGTGAAGTATAAAGTCAACAACGTAATAATAACTGGTGGAGTGGTTGCCTAATAGATTAACTCTAATTATATTCTAAGAATCACTATAAGGAAGGAACTATCTAGGTAGGGACTATAGTTCTTTAAATACATAACCGTACTCCTAAGAAATCCTTCTTATATATAATATATATGCGCTCTATCTACTTTATTATAGATTATATAGATTATATAGATTATATAGATTACCTTACGTAACTTATACTACTATTCCTCGTTATATAGTTCTACCGACTCTATCTTAAACCGTGCTTATATTAACTAACTAGCTTCTTCTAACTCCTTTCTAAGTAGTTATAATATTGTACTTAAAGTGTCTATAACACCATCTCCCTCCTCTCTATTTTTATTCTTAAAGATTCCTAATATCTTTAAGTTATTTACTAGAGGTGTAATATCCGTCTAATTAATTTAGTTAATATTGTTGCTTATTATACCTAAAGCAATTTCTTCCTCTTCTATAGCTTGTTGGTCTCGTACCGTTGCTATTATATTGTCTCTTAATAGGATTATACTATCTCTATGTTCTTATTGTGCGAAAGAGGGGTTAGTTTACGTTATATTAGCGAGTCCTTCCTCCTAGTAACCCTCTTTATATTTAGAGTGCACTAAAGCGAATATTTGTTTGTCCTGCGATATTCGCTCTTCTTCTAACGCTAAGTATACGCGTCTTATTATCCTTAATAGTCGTTAAGTCCCCTAAGTAATTTATTATAGGGTTTTATATTTAATCTGCCGCTATAAAGCTTAATAATAAGCTTTCGGTAGCGTTGTTAAAACCTTATTATTCCCGCGACGCTAAGAAAGAGGCTGCTAATACTTAATAGCAAGCTCTTAAATCCCATCTTATTACGTCTACTTGTTTAATTCGTCTTAAGAAAGTGCATAAGAAAGTTTATTTTAAGGAGTAAAAACTTATAGAATAAGGTCTATAGGAACTTAGTAATAAGAGAACTAACTTTCCTCTATTAAAGGAAACAACTCTAAGTAGTTCGGCAGTCGCTCTTCCTAGGTCCCCCTTAGGTGACTTATTTTTTTAGCAATCCTTCTTTATTAATATTACCTAACCTATTTTCTTCTAATACTCCTATACCTTTCCTATAGCGTTTTTTAAATTTCCTAGTAGCTCCTAGGTAGTCTTAGTGTAGCCTACCCACTTTACTTTATACTATATTTTATTGTTAATATCCTTATAACTAACAATCTTTAAAACTTGCCATTTATCTTCTTTTTGCCCTCTGTATATATCTACTTTATAGACTAGTAGCTTAATATTCCTGTATACTGGCTCTAGCATTGCAATATACTATACTAGGTAGATTTTTATTTTAGTTAGTAGGTTTAACTTAAACGTGACCAGTAAAATCCTTTACTTAATTTTAAAAGGTCCTAGTCTAATATAGTCTAACTTCTTACTTAGTCGTTAACTCTTAAAAAATTTGTATAGTAGCTATACTTTATCTCCCTTCTTAAGATCTGGTCCCTTAGATCTCTTAGTATTATAGTATTTCTTTATTCTTTATTAAACTACCTTAGCTGTTTCTATAAGGTTTTTATAAAGATTTATTAAAGTCTCCATTCTTTACTTAGCTATACTACTTGTTTTCTTTACTTAATATAGCGATAATGATATCCTTAGCTTATATCCATAATTCGCCTTAAATAGTAAAGTGTCTATTCCTTCCTATAGTGTTATATTATATACAAACTATATAACTAATAATAGTAATACCCAATTGTTCTATATATAATTGATATAGTATCTTAGATACTACTCTAGTGTCTAATTTAATCTTTTTATTTAACCGTCTGTCTGCGGATAATATGTAGTAGAAGTTACTACTTAAACTCCCTACTCCGCTAAGAATACCTTCTAGAATGCTGCTATAAATCTTAGATCTCTATCTAATATAATCTTATTTAGTGCTCTATATCTTATAAACACTTCTTTAATATAGATTTTAGCGATATTTTCTGCTAAGATTTCTTCTATATAGGCTATAAAGTATCCCTACTTTATAAGCTTATCTACTATTACTAAAATCGTGTTATAATCTTGCCCTGTAATAGGATCTCTTAATTTTAGCAACTTAATAATAAAGTCCCATAATATAACCTCCTATAGTCTCTCTGGTATTTTAATAGGTTGTAGCCCTCTATATAGCTTATACCTTATTAGTTTATTCCTTTAGTAATCTAAATACTCTCTAGTAACCCTTCTAGCTATCCTTTAAATTCTATTAATAATATACTCCTCCTAGAGTCTTAACACTAAGCCTATAGCTCCGTTATATCCTTAAGTTAATCCCTTATAGAAATCTTCTATAAAGTGCTCTGCTATGCTTCTTAGGATATACTTTACTTCTTAGTTTTTATATATATCCATCTATAGATCTTTTAGTTATACTTTTAGAATTCTTTACGCCTAAAAGCTCTCTAGTAACTTATAAACTTTCTTTAGTTCTTTATAAGTTGCTATAATTTTTAGATAATTGTACCTAATTAACCTATCTATATCTCTTTGCAGTAAAGCCCCTAATAGCTTTTCATTATTTTATAGTTTAGCTTTTTAACTTAACGCATTAGCTTACGTGTTGTCTGTACCCTTAATATGCTAAATCTTAAAATGGTATTCTATAAGTATCTCTACCTATCTAACCTATCTTTAGTTAAGTTCCTTTATTATTAGGAATCCTATTAGGTTCTTATAATCTGTCTTAACTATAAATAGTTTCTCTATACCTTATAAGAATGCTCTCTATTTCTTTAGTGCTATAACTATACCTAATAACTCCTTGTTATAAATGTTATAGTTTAATTCTAGTGGTGTTATCTTTTAACTATAGTATACCACTAGATGCTATCCGTCTAGATGCTTTTATATAAAGTATGCTCCTAGTGCAAAGTCTAATACATCTGTTTCTATAACCGTCTCTAGATCTAGTTAATAGATTTTAAAAACTAGCTCCTAGGTAAATAACCTCTTAACTTCCTTAAATAGTTTTTATTGTTTCTTTCCCCATATCTATAGTTCTTCTTTCTTTATTAATTGCGTAAATAGCTTAATATTCTTTAACTATTACGCTATAAACCCTAGGAATAATCTTAACTGTATAACGTTCTCCAGTTCTTGCCAATTTACTATAGCCTTAATCTTCTTTAGATCTATACTAAGTTGGCCTAGTTTAATAATAAATCCTACAAAATTGGTCTTCCTAGTAAAGAACTCGTATTTTTTAATTGCTACTAGTATCTGTTCTTCTTATAGTCTCTTTAAAACCTATTTAACGTGTTCTTCGTGTTCTTTCTTAGTTATTAAGTAGATAATAATATTATTAAAATATACTATAATAAATTTATCTAAGTGTTCTCTTAATACATTATTAATACGCTTTTGGAACGTCGCTAGCGCGTTTATAAGCCCGAATTGCATAACTAATAGCTTATATAGTCCTTCCTTTAACCTAAAGGCTGCCTTCTATTTATTACCTTCCTTAATTCTAATCTAATAGTACGCCTATCTTAAATCTATCTTTATAAAGATTTACATATTACCTATCCTATCTTAGATTTCGCTAATTAAGGGTAAAGGATACCTATCCTTTCTGGTAATGCTGTTTAACTATCTATAGTTAATATATAGCCTTAGTTTGCCATTTTTCTTTAGTATAAATAGTACTGGATAACCCGCTAATAACTGTAATGGTCTAATATATCCCTTTTATAAGTTTTCCTAAATAATGTTACGGACGCTTTAAGTACAATACTACGACTACTTGGAGAGGAGTCGGAGGAAGCTAGTTAGTTAATATAAGCACGGTTTAAGATAGATCCGGTAGAACCATATAACGAGAAATAGTAACCAAGTCACGTAATGTAATCTGTATAATCTATACGATCTATATAATCTATAACAGAGTAAATAGAGCACACGTACCTTACGTATAAGAAGGATTTTATAGGAGTACGGTTATATATTTAAGGACCCTTAGTCCCTACCTAGATAGTTCCTTCCTTGTAGTAATTCTCAGAATATAATTAGAGTTAATCTATTAGGCAACTACTTTACTAGTTATTATTACGTTATTAACTTATTATAATACCTATATACCTAGCCCAATAATAAGCCCACCGTAGTACTTACTATAAGGTTCCGTTACATAATTACTACCTAGTTACGGTTTTAACAAGTCGAATAATATGCCACCAAAAGCAGCCACTATAACGCCATTAACGGCGGCAACTACTTCAAGGTTAGGAGGTAATACTAGTATAGCAGATACTAACTTACAACAACCTATAACGGTCGGATAACTATAAGAGATAGTTAACCAGTTAATAAAAAACAATATAGCACTTAAATAAAGGGTTAACGGAATAGGCGTAGCAAAGGTTAAGTTACTATTAATTAAAAGATTCTTAGGAGAAAGATTAAAGCTTAAAGGATTTCTTACGTAAATACACTTTAAGGTAGCGCAGGAAGGAGTAAAGCTAGCGACACCTATAGATTAAATAGCGTATATAGGATTGTTCTTATTAGGAAGGGCACTTAAATAATTTAAGCCTTACCTTACAAAGATATAAGTAAATAGAATAATAATAACAAACTAAGAGGTACGGTTTATATTCTTAAGCTAGAACGGATTTATAGAGCAACTTATATAAATATTTAGAGACCCAGAGGTAACAACCACGGTAGAAAAAAAACTTTAAGATATTACGCAATAAACCTTAGTAATAAAGTATATAACGTAGTTCTAAACGCTAGCAATATAAGTTAAGTAGAATAATAGGGCGCTTATAGCATAGTATAAATAGGGACTTAAGGCTAAAGTCTAGGACGTAATTATTCTAATAGAAGATATGGACACCCTAAGGAAATTAATAGATTAAGCAATTAAGATCAATAATAAGATCTTCTAAAGGGAATAGGCCAAGAAAGGTTAGGACAGAGTTCTATAGTTATATAAGACGTAGAGTACGCAACAACTAAAGCTAAGTTAAAAACTATAGTATAGCGCAAAGCCAATAGACCTAAGTGGTACTAAAGAAGCCTATAAGAGATAGAGTAAGAAACTATAGAAACCTAAAAATTAAGGATCTAGTAATTACAGGACTAAGGAGTATAGGCTAAACTAGGGATCTTATTAGCAGAAGACGTTTAGGCGGACTCTATAGTAAAGTTAATAGTTTAGAGACGGAGCTTATATAAATTATAAAAAATAGGGTTATTTCGCAAGGGATTGTAAAGATGGTTAGAGTTACTATATAATAAAGGGAACCCAACTAGTAGAAAATATATATATATAAAGGGACGATAGTGTACTACAAAGAACAAAAAAATATTTAATTAGAAGTTTTACGTTTTATTATAATAACGCATGCCGAATTTATAAAGATGCTAAGTGCGGCGCAGGCTATTGGCCACAGGAGCCAAAATCTATAGAGTATAAAGGAACCAACGAACTATCACATAGGTTAGATATTAAAGATAATAAGTTTAACGCAGGCAAAATATTTACAGATAATAAGGAAATAAAGGCAGTTTACTAGGAACGTATAAACCTTAGAGAAGTTATATTAGAAGTAGAGACTAAGACCGCTATAGAGCAAGATTTAGTAACGGGCATTATAATACCGTTAGATACGGCATCCATTACTTTATAAGACGGAAGGAGTAATATCTAAAGATAATTAAGCAAGCAGACGACTGCTAGTGCTAGCTTACCACTTAATAAAGGCAAAAGGCTAAAGGCTTAAGATTCTTAAGATAAAATAAGAAAGATCTAAGATTCCGAAAATAGGATAAAAATAGCTTAAGGACCTATAATAGACAAAAACCAATAGAGCAGAGCAGCAGCTTAGTTTAAAGACATATAAATAAGCTTAGGATAAGAATTCCTAACGGCATTAGATTCTTAAAACAAGATAAATAAGATTTAAGACTCTTAAGACAAGATAAGAACACTATAGACGCCTAGTTAGACTAAGGCGGGAGCTAAGCTTAAGTTAAAAAGCTTAAAATTAAAGAATCCAAGGGACTAAGAATTTAGAATACAAATAAGGACACCCATAGGCAAAAGGTAAGGAGCTTCTTTATAAATCAGAGAATCTACAATATAAACAGTAGTTAGACTAGGAGACAGATATATAGACCTAGAAGATATACTAGGGGAACACAGTATTCGGCCTAAATATTAAAAAGTTAATACTAAGATTAAGAAGTACAAAGACTTTAGGGATCCACTTATAAGACGCAATAGAAAAGAAACCATAGAGGAATTTAGAGCAAGAATTACCTTATAGCAAGAGTAGAAACTAAATAAGAGATCTAGTTTACTAGGTCATATAAGGGACAGAGCACCTATACAAAGAATTACTAATAGGCTAAAAGTAGGCACACTAAGAGCTAAGTGGCTTACCAAACTGGAATAAGAAGAGGATTTAGGGATTCCAACTAGGTTTAAGGAACGATATACTAAAGGTTATTATAATATAGTAATAAGAAGATACTTCCTTACGGACGAGCCGTATATACTTAAGAGGTTATACTAAACGTGGTATAGACAAAGACATAATAACGAGTGGGAAGATTTCTATATATGGTTAAATAAAAAAGTTATCTAAAACCACCTAATTATAGAAAAGGCTATAACTTATATTAAAGGAGCCTTAATTATAACATTAAAGGATTTAAAGGAGCAATTAGAGAACTAGAGAAGTAAAAGACAAATTTTAGTACCTATAAATAAAGTCGCGACGCTTAGATTAATAAAAAAAAGGTTTAAACTTAAGGACGAAGATAAGCTAAGAGTTAACCTAAGATATTAGGCATATTATACACTATTGTGGATAGTATACGTGGATAATATATATAACATACATAGAGCACCAAAAGACAAGAATTAGAAATATCTAGTAAGGATATATTGGTTAACGGATAAGGCGAAATATTAAAATGCTAAGTATATATATAGTTAGCACCCCATAGAAGTTTAAGAATAAGGGGACTTAATACTTTAACTAGGAAGATTCCTTACGGAAGAATGCCTAGATAGACAATAATGGTAGGAATATCTAGAGAACACCTATTTATAGTACATTAAAAATAAAAAGCGAACTAAGTATTAGCCTAAGTTAGACTAAATATAAATAGAATTAAGTAGTTAATAGTTAGGAAAAGTAAAGGCCTATAAAACTAAAGAGAACTAGTAGTAGAGCCTTAAACCCTTAAAGAAATTTAAGAATAACACCTAAATTTATAAGTTAAGTGGTAAGATTAACAGTTTAAGGCATTAATAGATAGTAGAGTAATAAGGAACTATATCTCGCTAACAGTAGTTAAAAGAATAGGGTTACCACATAGGAAAAAGGAATGTTCTTACCTATTAGTAACAATTTTAGGAGATCTAATAGCCTACAGAGAAGGTATTATTAATCTTAAAATAGAACCTAGTTAGCTAACTATTAAAGAAAGACTAGTTAAGATATCTTTTAATATATTACTATTAGGGAATAATAAGGCAGTATTAGGAATGCCTTAGTTATAAAAATATAATCTAAAGATTAATTAAGTTATAGGTTAAGTTAATATTAGGGATACTTAATAACGTAAAATGCAATAATAAGCCAAGTTAGTATAGTACTAAGTAAGAGTGACCTATAAAAAAACGGAAAAAGGACTAAGTTATATACTAAAAAGATACTATAAGTATAGCAAGAAACTATAGTTACTAGAAAATAAAAAGCTATTAAAGTATATAGCGTAGGACTATAAGATAGAATTAGAACTAGGAATGAGTTTAAGATTTTTTCCAATCTACAAGCTTACTAAAGAAAAAGGTAGAGTATTAAAAGAGTTTATTTAGAAGAACTTATAAAAGGGATATATTAGACTATTATAATTATTAGCAGGTTATCCAGTACTATTTATACTAAAGAAGAATAGCAAACTAAGGCTGTATATTAACTATAGACAGTTAAACAGCATTACTAGGAAGAATAGGTATCCTTTACCCTTAATTAGCGAAATTTAAGATAGGATAGGCAATGCGCAAATCTTTATAAAGATAGATCTAAGATAGGCATACTATTAGATTAGGATTAAGGAAGGTAACAAATAAAAGGCAGCCTTTAGGTTAAAGAAAGGACTATATAAACTATTAGTTATATAATTTAGGCTTATAAACGCACTAGTAACGTTTTAGAAGTAAATTAATAATATATTAGGAGAATACTTAGATAAATTTGTTATAGTATACCTTAATAATATTATTATCTACTTAATAAATAAGGAAGAATATAGAGAATACGTTAAATAGGTCTTAAAGAGACTATAAGAAGAATAGATGCTAGTAGTAATTAAAAAATGCGAGTTCTTTACCAAAAAGACTAATTTTATTAAATTTATTATTAAACTAGGCCAACTTAGTATAGATCTAAAGAAGATTAAGGCTATAGTAAATTGGTAGGAACCAGAGAACGTTACGCAGTTAAGATTATTTCTAGGGTTTTATAATTACTACAGAAGGTTTATAACGTAATAGTTAAAGGACATTAAGCCATTTACGCGGTTAATAAAGAAAGAAGAACTATAGGTATAAGGAAAGGAGTAATAAGAACTATTTAAGGAAGTTAAAAGGTTATTTACCTAAGAGCTAGTTCTTAAAATCTATTAACTAGGTCTAGAGACGGTTATAAAAATAGATATATTAGACTTTGCACTAGAAGTATATTTTATATAAAAGCATCTAAATAGATAGCATCCAGTAGCATACTATAGTCGAAAGATAATACTACTAGAGTTAAACTATAATATCTATAATAAGGAGTTACTAGGTATAGTTATAGTATTAAAGGAATAGAGAGCATTTTTATAAGGCATAGAGAAACTATTTATAGTTAAGACGGATTATAAAAACCTAACAGGATTTTTAATAATAAAGGAACTTAACTAAAGGTAGGTTAGATGGGCAGAGATGCTTATAAAATACTATTTCAAGATTTAGTATACTAAGGGTATAGACAACACAAAAGCAGACGCTTTAAGTTGAAAAGCTAAACTATAAAATAATAAAAAGCCATTAGGGGCTTTATTACGAAAAGATATAGATAAGTTAATTAGATATAATTATTTGAAAATTATAGTAATATAGAAAGATAAACTAGAGAAAGTTTATAAGTTACTAGAAAGCTTTTAGGTATAAAGAATTTTAGAAATATAGCTAGAAGATTTACAGTTAGATATATATAAGAACTAAGAAGTAAAGTATATCCTAAAGAGTATAGCAAAGTAATTTATAAAAGATTTCTATAAAGAACTAACTTAAAAATATAACGGAGCTACAGGCTTAGTATTAAGACTCTAAGAGGAGTATATTATTAATAGAATCTAAAGGATAGCTAAAAAGGTTACTAGAGAGTATTTAGATTACTAAAGAAATAAACTAATAAGGCATAAGCTATATGGAGGGCTACAACCTATTAAAATACTAGAGAGACTATAGGAGGTTATATTATAGGACTTTATTATTAAGTTATTAAAATTAAAAAATCCTATTACCGAATAAGATTATAACGCAATCTTAGTGATAGTAAACAAGCTTATAAAGTAGGGATACTTTATAGCGTATATAAAAGAGATATTAGCAGAAGATATCGCTAGAATCTATATTAAAGAAGTATTTATAAGATATAGAGCACTAAGTAAGATTATATTAGACAGAGATTTAAGATTTATAGCAATATTCTAGGAGGTATTCTTAGCGGAGCAAGGAGTTTAAGCAGCAACTTCTACTATATATTATCCGCAGATAGACGGTTAAATAGAAAAACTAAACTAGACACTAGAGCAGTATCTAAGGCACTATGTTAATTATATATAGAACAATTAGGTATTATTATTACCAGTTATATAGTTTATATATAATATAACACCATAAAAAGGAATAGGTATGTTATTATTTAAGGCGAATTATAAATATAAGCTAAGAACGTCATTATTACTACGTTAAGTAAAAAAGATAAGTAGCATAGCTAAGCAAAGAATAGAGACTTTAATAAATCTTTATATAAACCTTATGGAAATAGCTAAGGTAGTATAGCAAAGAATAAAGAAATACTATAATGCTAAGAGATCTAAGGGACTAGATCTTAAGGAGGGAGATAAAGTATAGCTACTATATAAAAATTTCAAGAGTTAACAATTAAGCAAGAAGTTAGACTATATTAGACTAGGACCTTTTAAAATTATATAAAGAATTTCACTAGTTACGTTTAAGTTAAATCTACTAGCTAAAATAAAGATCTACCCTATATAGTATATCGCAATACTAGAGCCAGCATACGGGAATATAGAGCTATTAGTTTACAAAACAGATATATATAAAGGACGAGAAGAAGATAAATAGCAAGTTTTAAAGATTGTTAGTTATAAGGATGTTAACAATAAAATATAGTATAAGGTTAAGTGGATAGGCTATAATAAGACTACCTAGGAACTACTAGAAAATTTAAAGAATACTATAAGAAAGGTATAGGAGTATCGGAAGAAAACAAGTTAGGTAATATTAAAGAAGGATTACTAAAAAATAAGTTATCTAAGGGGGACCTAGGAAAAGCAACTACTAAACTACTTAGAGTTGTTTCCTTTATAGGAAGAGAGTTAGTTTTCTTATTACTAAGTTCCTATAGACCTTATTCTATAAGTTTCTACTTCTTAAAATACACCTTTTTATAAACCCGTTTAAGGCGCAGAAGACAAGTAAAGGCTAAAAGACAAGTTTTAAGGGCACGCTATTAAGCAGCCGCAGCCTCTTATTCCGCCTCTCGCGATTACCGCAATTTATTAAGAGCGCTTAAGAGCTTACCATTAAGCTTTATAGCAGCAAATTAAATATAAAACCCTATAACAAATTACTTAGGAAACTCGCAGACTATTAAGAGTTATAGGACGCGTATATTTAGCGTTAGATATAGAGTAAATATTATAAGACGAATAAATATTCGCTTTAGTATACTCTAAGTAAGAAAAGGGTTACTAAGATAAAGGACTTGCTAGCGTAACGTAAACTAACCCCTCTTTTATATAACAAGAATATAGAGATAGTATTATTTCACCTAGCGACAATATAGCAGCAACAGTGCGAGCATATCGGGCTATAGACGAAAAAGAAATTGTTTTAGGTATAATAAGTAATAATATTAACCAAATTAATTAAACGGATATTACACCTCTAGTAAACAACTTAGAGATATTTAGAATCTTTAAAGATAAAGATAAAGAGAAGGGGGATAGTATTACGGACGCTTTAAGTATAATACTATAACTACTTAGAAAGAAGTTAGAGGAAGCTAGTTGGTTAATATAAACACGGTTTAAGATAGATTTAGTAGAACTATATAATAAGGAATAGTAACTAAGTCACGTAATATAATCTGTATAATCTATATAATCTATATAATCTATAACAGAGTAGATAGAGTACACATACCTTACGTATAAGAAGGATTTTATAGGAGTACGGTTGTATATTTAAGGACCCTTAGTCCCTACCTAGATAGTTCCTTTCTTATAATAATTCTTAGAATATAATTAGAGTTAATCTATTAGGCAACCACTCTACCAGTTATTATTACGTTGTTAACTTATTGCAATACCTACATACCTAGCCCAATAACGAGCCTACCGTAGTACTTACTATAAGGTTCCGTTATAAATAAACTCTTTTAATACTTTCCCTTCTTCTTTAGTAAGCTTATAGATTAAAAAGAACCTTAGACTTATTTCTAGTTCTAATTCTATTTTATAGTCCTATACTATATACTCTAATAGCTTTTTACTTTTTAGCGACTATAGTTTCTTACCGTACTTATAGTATCTCTTTAGTATATAATCTAACCCTTTCTTAGTTTCTTTATAGGTTGCTCCTACTTAGTACTATACTAACTTGGCTTATTATTATATCTTATGGCGTTAAGTATCTCTAATATTAACCTAACCTATAACCTAATTAATCTTTAGATTGTATTCCTGTAATTAAGGTATTCCTAATACTGCCTTATTATTTCCTAATAGTAATATATTAAAAGACATCTTAATTTATCTCCCTTTAATAGTTAATTAAATAGGTCCTATTTTAAGATTAATAATACCTCCTTTATAGGCTATTAGATCTCCTAAAATTATTACTAATAGGTAAGAGTGCTCCTTTTATCTGTGTAGTAACCCTATTTTTTTAAACTGCTATTAGCGAGATGTAGTTTCTCGTTGCTCCACTATCTATTAATGCCTCAAATTGTTAATTTTGCCACTTTATTTATAAATTTAGGTATTATCCTTAAATTCCTTTAAGGGTTTAAGGCTTTACTACTAGTTCCCTTTAGTTCTATAGGCCTCTACCTTTCCTAACTATTAGCTACTAGATCCTATTTATACTTAGTCTAACTTAGGCTAATACTTAGTTTATTTTTTGTCTTTAATATACTATAAATAAGTATTTTCTAGACATTCCTACCATTATTATCTATTTAGGCATTCTTCCGTAAGGAATCTTCCTGGCTAAAATATTAAGTCCCCTTATTCTTAAACTTCTACTAGGTGCTAACTATGCATATACTTAGCGTTTTAATATTTTACCTTATCCATTATCTAATATATCCTTATTAGATACTTTTAATTTTTATCCTTAGGTGCTCTATATATATTGCACGTATTATCTATATATACTATCCACAATAGTGTATAATATACTTAGTGTCTTAGGTTAACTCCTAGCTTATCTTTATTCTTAAGTTTAAACCTATCTCTTATTAATCTAAGCATTACAACTTTATTTATAGGTACTAAGATTTACCTTTTACTTCTCTAGTCCTCTAATTACTCCTCTAGATCTTTTAACATTATAATTAAGGCTCCTTTAATATAAGTTATAGCCTTCTCTATAATTAGATGGTCTTAGACAACTTTCTTATCTAACTATATATAGAAATCTTCCCACTTATTATTATATCGTTATCTATACCACTTTTTATATAACTCTTTAAGTATATACGGCTTATCCGTAAGAAAGTATCTTTTTATTACTACGTCATAATAACCTTTTATATATCGTTTCTTAAACCTAGTTAGAATCCCTAAATCCTCTTCTTATTCTAGTTTAGTAAGCTACTTAGCTCTTAGTATACCTACTCTTAGCCTATTAATAATTTTTTATACGGGTACTTTATTCCTTATATAACCTAGTAGACTAGATCTCTTATCTAGCTTCTGCTCTTGCTATAAGGTAATTCTTACTCTAAATTCTTCTATAGTTTCTTTCTTTTCGCGTCTTATAAGTGGATCCTTAAAGTCTTTATACTTCTTAATTATAGTATTAATTTTTTAATCTTTAGGCTAAATACTGCGTTCCCCTAGTAAGTCTTCTAGGTTTATATATCTGTCTCTTAATCTAACTACTATTTATATTATAGATTCTCTAATCTATAAAAAAGCCTCTCGCTTCTTACCTATAGGTATCCTTATTTATACTCCAAATTCTTAGTCCCTTAAATTCTTTAATCCTAAGCTTGCTTTTAACTTAAGCTTAGCTCCCGCCTTAGTCTAACTAGGCATCTATAGTATTCTTATCTTATCTTAAAAGTCTTAAATCTTACTTATCTCGTCTTAAAAATCTTATATTATAGGAAACTTTTTTCCTTAGCTTATTTATATATCTTTAAACTAAGCTACTACTCTACTCTATCGGTTTTCATCTATTATAGGTCCTTAAGCTATCTTTATCCTATCTTTAAAATCTTAAATCTCTCTTATCTTGTCTTAAGAATCTTAAGCCTTTAGTCTTTTACCTTTATTAAGTAGTAAGCTAGCACTAGCAGTCGTCTACTTACTTAATCCTCTTTAAATATTACTCCTTCCGTCTTATAAAGCAATAAATGCTGTATCCAACGGTGTTATAATACCTATTACTAAACCTTACTCTATAGCGGTCTCAGTCTCTACTTCTATTATAACTTCTCTAAGGTTTACACACTCCTAGTAAGCTACCTTTATTACCTTATCGTCTATAAATATTTTATCTATATTAAACTTATTATCTTTAATATCCGATCTGCGCGATAGTTCATTAGTTCCTCTATATGCTATAGGTTTTAGCTCTTATAGCTAATAGCTTACACCATACTTAGCGTTCTTATAAATTTAGTATACGTTGTTATAACAAAACATAAAGCTTCTAATTAAATATTCCTTTATTCCTCTTAGTATACTATTATCCCTCTATATATATATATCTTCTACTAATCTAGTTCCCTTTATTATATAATAACTCTAACTATCTTTATAATCCCTTATAAAATAACCTTATTTCCCACAATTTATATAAGCTCTGTCTTTAAACTACTAACTTTACTATAAAGTCCGCCTAAACATCTTCTACTACTAAAATCCTTAGTTTAGCCTCTACTCTCTAGTCCTATAATTACTAGATCTTTAACCTCTAGGTTTCTATAGTTTCTTACTCTATCTCTTATAGGCTTCTTTAGTACCACTTAAGTCCATTAGCTTTATGTGACGGCTCAAACCATCGAATAAATGTCTTAATAGAGACTTGAACAAATGCTTGCAAAATCAAGCGAACGAATGCTGTATTACAAAGATATTAAGCTAAGGAGCAAGAGAAGGTGGTGAGGCCACGTCTATATACATATGCCAAGTCTTAAGCGAACCCCTGACTAGGTGACGCGCTCCAGCGCCGTCACACTTTACGCCATACTATAGTTTCTAACTTAGCTTTAGTTATTATATACTCTGCGTCTTATATAACTATAAAACTCTATCCTAACCTCTCTTAGTCTATTCCCTTTAGTAAATCCTATTATTAATCTTTATTACTTAATCTATTAACTCCCTTAGAGCATCCGCATCTTTTATCAGAATAATTACGTCCTAGACTTTAGCCTTAAGTCCTTATTTATACTGTACCATAAGCGCCTTATTATTCCACTCTACTTATATTACTAGCGTCTAAAACTATATAGTGTATTTAATTACTAAGGTTTGCTATATAATGTCTTAGAGTTTTTTTTTGCTATAGTTATTACCTCTAGGTCTCTAAATATCTATATAAGTTGCTCCACGAATCTATCCTAACTTAGGAATATAAACCACACTTCTTAATTAGTAGTTGTTATTCTATTAGCTTATATCTCCATAAGGTAAGGCTTAAACTATTTAAGTGCTCTTCTTATTAGGAATAACTCTGTATACGCTACTTAATCTATAAGTATTACTAGCTTTACTCCTTCCTACGTAACCTTAAAGTATATTTATATAAGGAAGCCTTTAAGCTTTAATCTTTCTCCTAAGAATCTCTTAATTAAGGGTAACTTAACCTTTACTACGCCTATCCTATTAATCCTAATTTTAAGTACCGTATTATTTTCTATTAATTAGTTAACTATCTCTTACAACTGTTTAACCGTTACTAGTTACTATAAGTTAGTGTCCGCTATACTAGTATCCCCTCCTAACCCTAAAGTAGTTGCTGCCGTTAATGGCGTTGTAGTGGCTGCTTTTGGTAGCATATTATTTAACTTTATTATTACTATAACTAGGTAGTAATTGTGTAACGGAACCTTATAGTAGGTACTACGATAGGCTCGTTATTGGGCTAGGTATATAGGTAAAGTATAAAGTTAACAATATAATAATAACTAGTAGAGTGGTTGCCTAATAGATTAACTTTAATTATATTCTAAGAATCACTATAAGGAAAAAACTATCTAGGTAGGGACTGTAGTTCTTTAAATACATAACCGTACTCCTAAGAAATCCTTCTTATACATAATGTACGTGTACTCTATTTACTCTGTTATAAATTATATAGATTACACAGATTATATAGATTACCTTACGTGACTTATATTACCATTCCTCGTTATATAGTTCTACCGGCTCTATCCTAAACCGTGCTTATATTAACCAACTAGCTTCTTCCAACTCCTCTCCAAGTAGTCATAATATTGTACTTAAAGCGTCCGTAATAAAAGTGGTATAGATAATAATATAATAATAAGTAGGAAGATTTCTATATATAGTTAAATAAGAAAGTTATCTAAGACTACCTAATTATAGAAAAGGCTATAAGTTATATTAAAGGAGCCTTAATTATAACGTTAAAAGATCTAAAGGAGTAATTAGAGGATTAGAGAAGCAAAAGGCAAATCTTAGTACCCGTAAATAAAGTTGTAACGCTTAGATTAGCACGAGAGCGGTTTAAACTTAAGGATAAAGATAAGCTAAGAGTTAACCTAAGACATTAAGTATATTACACATTAGTATAAATTGTATATATAGATAATATATATAATATATATAAAGCACCTAAAGATAAAAACTAAAAGTACCTAGTAAGGATATATTAGGCACCAGAAGAGGTAAAATATTAAAATGCTAAGTATATATATAGTTAGCACCTAGTAGAGGTTTAAGGATAAGAGGACTTAATACTTTAGCTAGGAAGATTCCTTATAGAAGAATACCTAGATAGACGATAATAGTGGGAATATCTAGAGAATATCTATTTGTGGTATATTGAAGATAAGAAATAAATTAAGTATTGGCTAAAAGTGGACTAAGTATAAATAGGAGTAAGTAGCTAATAATTAGGAAAAGTAGATGCCTATAAAACTAGAGGGAACTAGTAGTAAAGCCTTAGACCCTTAAAGGAATTTAAAAACAACACCTAAATTTATAAGTTAAGTAGTAAGATTAACAGTTTAAAGCATTAATAAATAGTAGAGCAATAAGGAACTATATCTTACTAGCAGCAGTTAAAAGAATAGGGTTACTATATAGGAAAAAGGAATGTTTTTACCTATTAGTGATAATTTTAGGAGATCTAATAGTCTATAGAGGAGGTATTATTAATCTTAAAACAGGACCTATTTAACTAACTATTAAAGGAAGATAAATTAAGATGTCTTTTAATATATTACTATTAAGAAATAATAAGGCAGTATTAGGAATGCCTTGGTTATAGGAATATAATCTAAGGATTAATTAGGTTATAGGTTAGGTTAATATTAGGGATACTTAATAACGTAAGATGCGATAATAAGCTAAGTTAGTATAGTATTAAGTAAAAGCGACCTATAAGAAAATAGAGAAAGGGTTAAGCTATATACTAAAAAGATACTATAAGTATAGTAAGAAACTATAGTCACTAGAAAGTAAAAAGCTATTAGAGTATATAGTATAGGATTATAAAATAGAGTTAGAACTAGGAATAAGCCTAAAGTTCTTTCCAACCTATAAGCTTACTAAAGAAGAAGGTAGAGCATTAAAAGAGTTTATCTAGGAAAACTTACGAAAGGGATATATTAGACTATCGCAGTTATTAGCAGGTTATCTAGTACTATTCGTACTAAAAAAGAATAGTAAACTAAGGCTATATATTGACTATAAATAGTTAAACAGCATTACTAGAAAGGATCGATATCCTTTACCCTTAATTAGCAAAATTTAAGACAGGATAGGTAATGCGCAAATCTTTATAAAGATAGATCTAAGATAGGCGTATTATTAGATTAGGATTAAGAAAGGAAATAAATAAAAGGCAGCCTTTAGGTTAAAGAAAGGGCTATATAAACTATTAGTTATATAATTCGGGCTTATAAACGCATTAGTAACGTTTTAGAAGCGTATTAACAATATATTAGAAGAATACTTAAATAAATTTGTTATAATATATCTTAACAATATTATTATCTACTTAATAACTAAGGAAGAACACGGAGAATACGTTAAATAGGTTTTAAAGAGACTATAAGAGGAACAGATGCTAGTAGTAATTAAAAAATGCAAGTTCTTTACTAGGAAGACAGATTTTATTAGATTTATTATTAAACTAGGCTAACTTAGTATAGATCTAAAGAAAATTAAGGCTATAGTAAATTGGTAGGAACTAGAGAACGTTATATAGTTAAGATTATTTTTAGGGTTTTGCAATTACTATAGAAGGTTTATAGCGTAATAGTTAAAGGACATTAAGCTATTTACGCAATTAATAAAGAAAGAAGAACTATAAATATAGGGAAAGGAATAATAAGAACTGTTTAAAAAAGTTAAAAGGTTATTTACCGAGGAGCTAGTTCTTAAGATCTATTAACTAATATTAAAGACGGTTGTAGAGACAGACGTATTAGATTTTATACTAGGGGTATACTTTATATAAAGGTATCCAAATAGATAGCACCTAGTAGTATAATATAGTTAAAAAATAACGCCACTAGAACTAAACTACGACATCTATAATAAGGAGTTATTAGGTATAATTACAGTATTAAAGAAATAGAGAGCATTCTTATAAGGTATAAAAAAAACTATTTATAGTTAAAATAGATTATAAAAACCTAATAGGATTCTTAACGATAAAGGAACTTAACTAAAGATAGGTTAGATAGGTAGAGATACTTACAGAATACTATTTTAAGATTTAGTATACTAAGGGTATAGACAATATAAGAGCAAATACTCTAAGTTAAAAAGCTAAACTATAAAATAACGAAAAGCTATTAGGGGCTTTATTATAAAAGGATATAGATAAATTAATTAGGTATAATTATCTAAAAATTATAATAACTTAAGAAGAACTAAAAAGAGTTTATAAGTTACTAGAAAGCTTTTAGGTATAAAGAATCTTTAAGGTATAACTAAAAGAGTAGTTAGAATATTTAGAAGAGGAAATACTATATAAATATAGAGAGGTAAAGTATATCCTAAGAAGTATAGTAGAGCACTTTATAGAAAAATTCTATAAGGGAATAACTTAAGGATATAATTGAGCTATAGGCTTAGTGTTAAGACTCTAAAAGGAGTATATTATTAATAGAATTTAGAGCTTAGCGCGAAAAGTTATAAAGGAATATTTAGATTGCTAAAGAAATAAACTAATAAGGTATAAGCTATATAGAGGGCTATAACCTATTAAAATACTAGAGAGACTATAGGAGGTTATATTATAGGACTTTATTATAAAGTTGCTAAAGTTAAGAGATCCTATTACCAAATAAGATTATAACGTAATTTTAGTAATAGTAGATAAGCTTATAAAGTAGGGATACTTTATAGCATATACAGAAGAAATATTAGTAGAAGATGTCGCTAGAATCTATATTAAAGAAGTATTTATAAGATATAAAGCATTAAGTAAAATTCTATTAGATAGAGATCTAAGATTTATAGCAGTATTTTAGGAGGTATTCTTAGCGGAATAAGGAGTTAAAGCAGCAACTTTTATTATATATTATCCGCAAATAGACGGCCAAATAAAAAGATTAAATTAGACACTAAAATAGTATCTAAGATATTATATTAATTACGCACAGAATAATTAGGTATTATTATTACTAGTTATATAGTTTATATATAATATAATACTATAAGAAGGAATAAGTATATTACTATTTAAGGCGAATTACGGATATAAGCTAAGAATATTATTATCACTACGTTAAATAAAGAAGATAAGTAGCACAGCTAAGTAAAGAATAAAGATATTAATAAATCTTTATAAAAACCTTATAGAAATAGCTAAAGTAGTATAGCAGAAAATAAAAAAGTACTATAATGTTAAGAGATCTAAGGGACTAGATCTTAAGGAGGGAGATAAAGTATAGCTACTATACAAAAATTTTAAGAGTTAATAACTAAGTAAGAAGTTAGACTATGTTAGACTAGGACCTTTTAAAATTCTATAAAGGATTTCACTGGTTATATTTAAGTTAAACCTACTAGCTAAAATAAAAATCTACCCTATATAGTATATTGCAATACTATATACCAGTATATAGGAATATTAAGCTACTTAGTTTATAAAGCAGACATATATAGAGGATAGAAAGAAGATAAATAGCAAGTTTTAAAGATTATTAGTTATAAGGACGTTAATAATAAAATATAGTATAAAGTAAAGTGGATAGGCTATAATAAGACTACCTAGGAACTACTAGAAAACCTAAAGAACGCTATAGGAAAGGTATAGGAGTATTAAAAGAAATTAGGTTAGGTAATATTAATAAAGAAAGATTATTAAAGAATAAATCGCTTAAAGGGGACTTAGGAGGAACAGCTACTAAGCTATTTAGAGTTATTTCCTTCTTAGCTAAGGGAGGACTAGTCCTCTTATTACTAAGTTCCTATAAACCTTATTTTATAAGTTTCTACTTCTTAAAACGCACCTTCTTATAGACTTTTTTAAGATAAAGTAGCTAAGCGGACGCCGTAATATAAGTATTTAAGGCCTTCTGCTCCGCATTATAGGAACGTTTAAGCTTAATAAAAGCCTACGCTAAGTTACCATCTAGCTTTATAGTAACGATTTAAACGTAAAATCCTAAGATAGATTAACTAGGGAACTTAAAGACTATTAAAAGTTATAGGACGTATATACTTAGCGTTAGAAGTAAAATAAACGTTATAGAAGGAACGGACGTTTGCTTTAGTGCACTTTAAGTAAAAAGAGGGTTGCTAAGATAAAGGACTTGCTAGCGTAATATAAACAAACCCCTCTTTTATATAATAAGAACACGAAGATAGTATTATTTTACTAAGTAATAATATAGTAGTAATAGTGCGGGTATAACGTTGCGCGTATAAAGAGGAAGATACTTTAGGTATAATAAGTAATAATATTAACTAAATTAATTAGACGGATATTATACCTCTAGTAAATAACTTAAAGATATTTAAAATCTTTAAGGACGAAGATAGAGAGGAGGGAGATAGTATTACAGACGCTTTAAGTATAATATTATAACTACTTAGAGAAGAGTTAAAAGAAGCTAGTTAGTTAATATAAGCATAGTTTAGAATAGAGCTGGTAGAACTATATAATAAGGAATAGTAAGTAAGTTATATAATATGCTATATATTAAACGAGAGGAACGGGAGGAACTTACGTATAAAGAGGGTTTTCTAAGAGTATGGTTGTGTATTTAAAGGACCATAGTCCCTACTCTAGATAGTTTTTTCCTTATAGTAATTCTTAGAATATAATTAGAGTTAATCTATTAGGCAACTACTCCACTAGTTATTATTACGTTATTAACTTTAATTTGCATTACCTATACACCTAGCCTAATAACGAGCCTATCGTAGTACCTGCTATAAGGTTCCGTTATATAATTACTAAGGTTTATTGTATTAAATCCTATAGCTTTCTCTCTGCCGTAGTTATTGCCTTTTGGTCCCTAAATATTTATATAAGTTGTTCCGCGAAGCCTCCCTAACTAGTAAATATAAACTTAACTTCTTAATTAACGGTACTTATACCGTTTTCCTATACTTCTATAAGGTAGAGTTTAAACCATCTAAGTGCCTTTCCTATTAAAAACTGACCTACGTATACTACTTAATCTATAGGTATTACTAGCTTAGCTCCCTCCTATAAGACTTTAAAGTGCATTTATATTAGAAATCCCTTAAGTTTTAATCTCTTACCTAAGAATTGTTTAATAGATGGTAGCTTAACCTAAGCTACTCTAATCCTATTAAGTTTGCTTTTAAGTATACATTATTATCTATTAATTAATTAACTATTTCTTATAACTGCCTAACCGTAACTAACTATAAGTTGGTGTCCCTTATACTAGTATCGCCGCTTATTCCTAACGTAGTCGCTGCCGTTAATAGCATTGTAGCTATTACTTTTGGTAGTATCTTACTATCTTATTGCCTATTATAACCTTAGTAGTAAATATATAATAAAGCTTTATAGGAGATATTACGGTGGACTTATTATTAGGCTAGATATATAGATAAACAATAAATAGCATAACACTATGGAGTGGTTACCTAATAGATTAACTCTAATTGTATTCTAAGATTCACTATAAAGAAGAGAACTATTTAAGTAGGGACTATAGTCCTTTAAATATACAATCCAACTCCTATAAAATATACTAAGTACGTTAGTACGTTAGTACGTCAGTACGTTACTATAAGGGTGCGAAGAGACTTTAGGGAAGATTTGAAGGAACAATATAAATTCTATCTAAATCTAAGGGTATATAGCTCTCGCTAAGAACAAGACATTGCGTAAAGAAGAGAAAGGAATAACAGGAGAATCTTATAATTAAATAGTTAGGGGTCTTAGTAGTTAATACGTGCGTATATACGCACGCGGTCTTTAACGGACTTTAGTAGAATTTGATTAATCTAGTAGAACTTAGTAGAAGTTAATTAAGCTAGCAAAATTCGGTAGAATTTGGTTAAAGCGTCGAAATTCATATATTAAGTGTTTTACTAAGATATTCCTACTATAACTAGGCTAGTCCCATTATAGTACCCCCCTCCCTTTAGCCAAAGGTTTAAAATAATTTAATTTAGTTAAGACTTAATACTTATCGCGTTTATATAGTTACGTTAGGCGGTGGTATAATATTTTACCGGTGCTATTATTAAATAAACCAATTAGGATTTTCCATCCCCAGAATAGAAAATCGCTATTAGCTTAATTAAGGCGGTAAGCAGAACTAATATCCTTATAGTAGGTCTTAGCAAAGCAAATCTAACTAATTAAATAATTTTAACTGGCGGTTAAAGTTTCTTAATATCTTATATATTACGTAATTATATTATAAACATTGTAATGTTTTTAAAGTTCTTTTTAAGTTTAAGCTTCCTGCTATCGTGTTTCGTATATTTATATTAGGTAATAGTTGTTTGCCTTTATATTGTATCTATCTAGCTAGAGTAGGCCGTAAAGGATGGTCTCATAGAATTCTTTTACTAAAGAAGGCGTATTAGTTTTAATTTGCTTATAAAGCTCCTAGGTTTATATTATATATTATTCCTATTTAATAAGAAGTTTAAATTATTTAGATTGTGTTTTTTATTGTATATTATTAATTAAGTTAATAAAGTAAGAACTATTACCATTATTAACAATTATAAAAGGTAGTAGCGGCACTTCGTGAGTTATAGGTTTACCCTTTAAAGGTTGTAGTAAGCTTATATAAAATATTAGATATATTTTTATCTTAGTTAGCAGTTTAAGCTTATAAGCATATAGGCTTAATTTCTTCTTAATTTAGTATAGGCCTATAAACTTCTAATTAAGTTTCTTTAAGGGCCGTTAAATCTTTAGGTTTTATATATTTAGGTAAACTATATTACCTTCCTTAAAGTCCTACGCGGGAGCTTGTCCTTTATTTACGTACTATTCCTATACTATTTAAGTGTATGCTAATTTACTTTGTAATAGTTCCATTAACTACTTTATTTAATTAGCAAAGTTATATACGTTAATTAACTAAAATTATTTAATTATAGGTCCTATTATATTAATTTCGGGTTATAGATTAAATCTAAATTAAGGATCTTATTTATAGGTCGCGTAGAACGGTATTATGCCTATTAATTAATTAATTATATTATTTGCAGTAAACCTAGCTAAAGGTAGCCACTTTTCATAGTTATCTTATAGAAAGGAACACTAAAAGCGAGATCCGACCCATACTGTCCTATGGGGGTTCCTTTCCGTCTCATCTTGTCCGCACAGTTAAGCTAAGAGTAAGGATCTCGTATGTTACTGATGTAGCGGCGTTATATTGTGGCTAGAGGGCGCTTTTAAAAGCTTAGTCCTTAACGCCATCAGAACAGCAGAGTTTTCGCGGGTCTTGGCGTGCTAAGACTTAAAATACTATAGACAACTCATTAAAAACAGAGGAATGGTTTTAAAAACTACCCGACGTCTCTCTACCTAGACGACCGATCTAGGGCCACAAGCCAGCGCTTGTACTTGCTGGCAGAAGCGATAGGTCTAAGGGGACGACAGGGCACCTCTGTACTTATTCCGCTCTAAGACTACGGCAAGGGTATAGGAAGAATCTCAACACCGTCAACCACATTTAGCGACGTTAATCCTCCCTTTCTACGCGGCGGCGTTAACCTTTCTCTAGGCGGCGACGTTAATTTAAAACGGACCAAGAAAGAGCTAGGACGAACCTATGTACGTAGCGGCGTTAACCCTTCTTTAGGCGGTAACGTTAATCTAGAACGGACTAAGAAAGAGCTAAGACGAACCTATATAGGCAGGCTGGAACGGACTTAGATGTAGGTGTTAGTTAAGATAGGAGAACAACAAGTTTAGTTAGTAGGCGGCTGAGGGACAATAGCTGCGCGGCGTCGAGTTATTATGGGCCCACGCCTGCAAGACACGGTCGGCCTATTGTCGTAAGAGCGTCATAGGTAACGCGAAGCAGCTTAACGGCTATGGGGCGTGGTATACAATGGCAGCGACGGACGACTCTAGGAACCTTACCCCTTTACTGGGCTCTAACTCCTGGTAGACCTATCTTGGAGGAAGGATTAACACCTTGTTGACGACACTGTCTGTATAGCCTAAAAGGACGGACGCGCGTATCGGTTTATCTAGGCAGGGCAGGCTGTAAGGATAGGCTTATAGAGCAAATTAGGTGCATATAGGCAGTGGCTAGTTTTGGCCGGCTGGCTACTATGGAAGCAGACAGACGTTAAGGGGCGTCTAAAGTGGAAAACTATAGTAGAGGGCCCTAGCAAGAGGGCCTCCGCAACTCTGCTTTGTATATAACTCTTATAGCTCTACAATGCAAATATATCCTAGCTGCACCTGCGGGTGGCCTACACAGTTAGTTCGCCACGTTTTACTCTTCTGCAACTACCGTATAAAAAGAGACCAGCTATTTGCTAGGGCGGGTACATATAATCTTACCCAAATGCTTTTAACAAGTAGGGGCCTACACGTAGCTGCAAAATGGCTTATAGGCTAAGGAGTTCTCTAGCAGTTCTAGACAGCGGATGAGATCCAACAGGAGGACATGAGAGGATACGCCCCTTTCCAGCCCCTTAGGGACTGGATACCCCCGCTAAGATAAAAGCGGCGCGCAGGCGAACCACTAGACCCTCCTACTACCCCCTAGATCTTCTAAGATACCTTAGAAGCATGGTTTAAAAGGCAGATAGACTAGAAAGGTAAACAGGCTAGGCGAAGGCGGAGCGCGTAAGACTAGCTGGAAGGTTTAAACTAAGGTTTTTCCCCTTACTAGGGATTTTTCCTGTAAATAGAAGGTATAAGCCTGCATGGACCTAGAAAAGGGACCGAATCGGGCAATAAATAGAATAAATAATAATAGTTATCTTATAAGTAGGAGTAGTATATTTATAGATATTGTTCTATAATCGCGTTTATAATTTTAGTTTAGCTATTTATTTTCAGATAAAATATAGTTAAGGGTTATATTTATATACTTAATTGCTTATATAAGGCTTACTAGAAGTCTAAAATAAACTAGCTTCTATAGTTAGATATTATTAAATTAGCAAGTCTATATAGCTTAAAGACGTGCTTAATAAAACATTCGGCTACTAATATTGCATTAATTAAGTCTATAGGAATTATATATTGCATTTTTGTAAAGCGGTTAATAACTACTATAATATTTATAAACCTATTACTATTAGGTAGGTCAATTATAAAGTTAATTAAGATATCTCGCCATCTTTATATTGGAATTGGTAATAGTTAAAGTACTCCTTACTTCTTTACATAAGAGGTCTTTCTATATACGCATATTCTATATACTTAAATATATTTTTATATATAGTTATATATTATAGGCTAGTGGTATGCTTATTAAACAATCTTATAGGTCTTTATATAGCTAGGATGCCCTACTATAGGGGAATTGTATATAAATTTAAGTATCTTAAATTATAGGGGTTTAGAATTTAGAACTACTATCTTCTATTAATAGTATAGTCGATTATTATAAATTTCGTATTTGGCAAGTGTAATATCTTTATACTATTATTTTCCTATTTAAATTGCTTTTATTATATTTGCTATCTATATATTATTCTTATATTTATATTCTATTAGCTTATTAATTTCTATTTCCTATTTATTAATTTCTAACTTATTTCTATTAAGTTCCGTATCTAGAAATATAGGATATAGTTTCTTAAAACATTTAGGGGGTAATAAGATCCGTAATTAATTTATAATCTATTTATTTAAGGCGTTTATAGGTAAGTCTTATAATTATTATATTAATATATTAGGTTTCTAATTAAGTTTGCCTAGTTAGTATATAATCTTAAAGTTAAACTATAAGAGGTATTCGGCCTAATAAATTTGGCGCTATATTAATTGCTTTATAGTTATAAAGTACTATAGGTTCTTATAATCCGTTAACACGCGTATTAGAAATAACAATTCTTTAAGTTTTAAACGCCATTATTTAAAGCATCTAATAATTATAAGTAGTTCCTTATTATATATCTTATCGTTTAATTTAATAGGGGCGAGCTTTTGGGAGAGAAAGACTACTAGATATAGCTTACCGTTCTTATTATATTATAATAACACTCCCCCTAAGGTATAATTAGATAAGTCTGTTTTAACAATATATTTAAAGTTAGGGTTAAAGTAGGTAAAAATTAGAGCGGTTATAAAGTATTATTTTAAGTTATTAAAAGCTTATTTATATCTAGTAGTCTATTTAAATTTTACGTTCTTTCTTATTAGGTTTACTAATAGTTAGGTAATTTTTAAGAAGTAATTAATAAATTAATAGTAGAAATTTATAAATCCTAGAAATCCTTAAATGTCTTATACATTATTAGGGCTTCCCTAGTTTATAATTACAGCGACCTTTTTAGGGTCTATTTTAATTCTGTCGCAGGATATAATTAGGCCTAGGTATATAACTTTAGACATATAGAACTTACATTTCTTAATATTGCATTATAAGCCCGTATCTTATAGGCGTTTAAGAACTATTTAGACGTGCTTCTAATATTTAGAAAGTAAAGATAAGTAGATTAAGATGTTATTAATATACGCAGTAATAAATATATTAAGGAATTTACGAAGCGTATTATTAATATATTACTAAAACGTACTAGGACCGTTCTTTATACTAAATGGCATTACTAGGTATTTAAAGAGTCCCTATTATATACGGAAGGCTATATACTTCTTATCTCCTTCTTAAATACAAATTTAATTAAAGGCGGCGACTATATTAAGCTTTATAAAATATCATGCCTTTACTAAGTAGTTAAGCGTTTCTTAGATTAAGGGAATTAGATATTAGTTTTAAATTATAATTGCGTTTAGGGCTTAATAATTAATATAGAATTTTAAGCCTCCTTTTAGCTTTTTAATAAATAGCATGGGCAAGGCGAATAGAGATTAACTAGAACGGATAAATTCTTTTTCTAGATATTCGTTAAGGTATTATTATATTATAAGCAGTTCTTCTTATAATATTCCATACAGCGGACTAAACTTTAGTATTATACTAGGCTTAAGTTTTATCTTAAAATCGTATTTATCCTAATATAGGGGTAATTAGTCTACAAATCTTTTTTTAAACTTATTAATTAGATTATAGTACTCCTTAGATATAAGAGGTTAAGGGTTAATATACTGCTTCGGTTCTAGCGCTTTTTTAATATCTTTTATTATTATAGTAAAGATTTCGCAGTCTCATTTTCTTGCTAATAAAATAAAAGGTACAGCTTATATCACACAAATTTCAAGAGGTTTTGGCGTAGTATCTTTGTATTCTTTATTACAATTAGCAGTTATAGCCTTATTATTTTAGTTTAAGGTTTATAGTAGGGGTAGTTTATATTATATTAAATTTAAATGATCTTATACATATTTATAGAGTAGGTAGTATTTTAAATAATAACTTCGGCAGTAAGTTATGCGGAATTTTAGTATTTCCTTAACCCAGCTAATTAAAGGGTTATGTTGTTTTAGCTATCTATATCTAAGTATTACTTTATAATACTTTAGGGGTATTATAAATAGGGAAATATATTTAAGGTATTTGCCTATCCACATTTTCATAAGAGCGTAGTATGTTAGTTAGCTATATATTAAGGGTTTACCATTAAAGCCTTATAGGCCTTAGGGTTTATTAAGTTTCTTTAAATTTAAGCGTTAAGTTTTCGCGTAGTTTATATTAATAAAGCCTATACTAGTGGCTCCGCTATCTATAAGGATTTATACTTCCTTCTATTTTTTAAGTATTTAAATTTTGCCGAGTATATTAAGGGAGTTATATTATATATTAGCGCTAGAAGAGCCTAGATATTTATACTCTTCCGTCTTTTATTCTAAGGCGCGATTTAGCCCTAGGATAATTTATTTTCCGAGTTAACTAAAGATAAGATGCTTTATAGTAACTAAGTATAATTTATAAAATAAGTATAATTTAAGGACCGGGAGGAACTACGGCGGACCTTTTTAAAAGGGTAAGTTTGGTAGTTTCTTTAAATATATCCTTTTCTACTATATCTAAAGTATTCTCTATTTATAGCTTAAGTTCTTTATTTATTAGTTCCTAAGGGTATTTAGGATTAAGTGGCATTAAGGTCTATAGGGTTGTATATAGGACTTTTTAGATTTAGAAAGGGATCGCGTTTTAGGATATATACTAGTTTTATAGGGGTTTAAATATAAGGGGTGGTTAGCTTTAGGGAATAAGTCTATTTATTATATTAAAGGTCCTTATTAATTCGTTAATATATTATAGCAAATTTGGATAGGTCTTTTAGTAGTTCCCTACCTACTAACTAGGCTCTAATCTCGTCTAAAATAGCTTATTAAAGAGCAGCGACTCTAGCGGCTTTATTCTAATTTAGTTTATTAATAAGACCTAAAAATTCTAAGAAGAAGCTAGTAAAGTATTAGTTCCGTTATTATAGGGTTTTAAGTTTAGTAACAGCTATATATTCGCGGCTAGTATTATTATACGTTTGTTTTAGCAGAGAGATAAAGATTTTAAAATTAACGAAGGTGCTATTACGGAAGAATATATCTATAGTTTATATAGCGTCTTTGCTTAAATAAGATATTCTATAGCTAACCTTACTAGCTTCTATAGGGTATTGGTTATAGTTTATTAAAAGCTTAAGATGGAGCTTAGTTATAAAGGGATATAGGTCGTTTTAGTTTCTATTAAATATTAAAGGGTTAAAAAGCTTTTTGGATTTTATAATAAGTATTGGATTTATTATAGGTATAGGTTAAGCTACTATTACTAGTTTAGGGTTTATATTTAATGGGCCGGGTTTATATATAGTTATTTTAATCTCGTTTATAGGTGTTACTATTAGGGTCTCTAATATAAGTGCCTTAAGGTTATAGAGTTCTTTATAGATTGCTCCAATTAATTACTAGTACTAAGCTTTTAATATTACTTGCCGTTGAGCTAAGGCGTCTGTAAAGGACTATTATATTATAGTTAACTGTTCCCTAACTAGGGCTATAATACTTATAGTTAATATAGGGGGTTTAAGTTCGTTTGCTATTTTAATAGTAGTTATTTTAACGTAATATAATATAAGGGTATAAAGAGACTTTAGGGAAGATTTAAAGGAATAATATAAATTTTATCTAAATCTAAGGGTATATAGCTCTTGCTAAAAACAAGACGTTATATAAAGAAGAGAAAGAAATAATAGAAGAATCTTATAATTAAATAGTTAGGGGTCTGTTACGGGATGGGGGTAGTGGCTATAAAGCGTATGTATTTAAGGAGTCTATAAGATATTGCGCGATCGATTATAAGGGTCGAGGGCGTAAGGAGGTGATATACCTACGCGTAGCTAATATAAGCTGTACGCGAGGTGTACGCGAGAGCACGGGGCTCTCCTATAGAGGCCCCTACGGTAGGGTTTTATAATACTACCCCCCCTCCTATGGAGGCGGAGCTTTAGCGACGCTGTGGTTACTATATATATATAAAAGGGATACTTAAGGTATAAAAAAGAAGAAAAGAGGGGTATTACTAAAGGCTTAAAACAACGTTATATAATAGGGCTTAGCATCTAAAAATCCAACTAATTAGATAACTTTAACCGCTAGTTAAAGTTCCTAGATATCTTAACAATATTTTAGTTATATAATCGCACTTTACTACAATCTAACGGCAATTTAACGGTAATTTACCCTTACTTGGTAATGTATAACGGTTTAACTCTATAAGGGCTCCTATAGAGGATTAGGTATAAAGTCTCTACTTAGGCCTAGTTTCTATAGGTTTGCGTAGTAAAAGTCGATAATTAGATCCTTTATATTTTTAAAGTCTTCCTATAGCTGCTATTTTGGCTAATTTATGTCAAATCCTATATATATAGCTCTGTAGTAGAGCCATCGTCCTCTGCCTTTGCTAAAGTATTTAGAGTTAATAATTTGTTTAACGGTCTACTCCTTATAGTTCTTATCTTCATTCTTATCTTAGATTAGTACTAGTAGGGGTTTAGGCTATATCTGCCCTAGTAAGGGGTTAAACTAATAAAGGTATAATAGCTATAGGTGAAATACGGGCTATATCCCACGAGTAGTTAGGGTAGGTAAGAGTTCTAGCTTATATATAGCTCCCCTATTAATAACTCGTTTAATTAGATAGGGGCTAAGGTTCTTATAATTAAGTAACTTTATAGGCCTCTATATAGAGATATTATATATATCTAGCTATACCTAGTTGCTAATACGCATCTCCAGTGGTGGCGTTCTATAATAGTCGGCGAAGTAGGCCTACTTTACTTAAGCCTAGGCCATTTCTCCCTTGC
>Ga0307515_10001725_pt1 | contig 48660 bp, 11 predicted proteins | sample 17_EM_MG_FD_194513 | JGI IMG/M metagenome (GOLD analysis project Ga0307515, IMG submission 194513) | Populus trichocarpa ectomycorrhiza microbial communities from riparian zone in the Pacific Northwest, United States - 17_EM | ecosystem: Host-associated > Plants > Roots > Unclassified | place... | reverse complement strand
ATCCAAATTATTAGAATTTATTATTAAGTGGTTGTTAAGATATTAAGGTATAAATTTGGTAAGTTTTGAGGTGGACCACTAGCCCGCGTGGGCCACTAGCCCGCCGACTACGTTATACTATCTATAGTAAAGTAGATACGGCATCTATATAATAGAACGCCTTTTAGGACAGAAGCTGTATAAGCTATATACTGTCTAGAGATAAGAAAATAGGCAGAATTTTAAATAAGGTCGTAATAGAGAGATTCTCTACCGCGACGGTTAAGCGATAGATGGCAGAAGATGCTTTTATAATACTAGAAAATTCCATTAATAAGCTAAGGGATATTATTAAGTTTAAGATAGAACATTAAAGCGTATATTAAATCCATTGCTAAAACAACTTATATATTTAATATAATTGATTTTTATACTAGTTGTTTAAGATAGTTAAGTAAAGATATATTATTAATATCTGGCTCCGCGCCGTAGAAGAATATATTAAGCCGATAATACCGTTTACGGGAATTAGTAGGTACGGTGCTAAGGAATTCTTTTTATAGTTTTTTACCGTCTAAATAGCTTATAAATGCTCTTAATAGGTATAGAATAAATTGGTCTTTAACTAGGGATTATAGACCTTCCTTATAGGGTAAAGTTAGAGACGTTTTAGTCCCTAGTAAGAGTATAAAGTCTAGCTAGTCTATTTCCGGCTAAAGAAATTGGCATTCCTAATTAGCAATCTTAGAAGGGTTGTTATACTATAAACCTCCATCTTAGAAAGTGCCTAGATTTTTAAGCACCTTAGGTTTAAAAAACCACGGAGCTGTAGATATGCACGAAGCGTTTAGTTAGTTTAGTTAGTTAAGTCTAGTATCTACAAATATAGGAAGTAACTTACGCTTCACTAAGTAATATATTATCTTTAGGTTTTTGTGCCTAAATGAGATAATACACTAAAGCCATATTAATAAAAGTAGAATAGTTAAAGTTCTCTAGGCCATATACCACTTTCTTAAGATCTTTAACCTCTATTGTAGTTAGAGAGTAGGCAAGGTATGGCTAATTATATAGTAGTTATAGTAACCGCGACTTTAGTGTTATCCCTTAGTGGATTAAACATTTTTAGAGAGATACCCCGATTCTGTTAAAACGCCTCCTTAATATTCGCTAAACTATATTAGTAATCTTTATAGGCGCTAACAAGTCTTTAAAATTGCCGTATTAAGAAAGACCGTCCTTTACTATTTTATGGGGGAAAGGTTTTTCCTGTAAGCTCTTTAAATCGGTCAATATATAGTTAGGAGCTCTATAGCATAAGAAACATCCCTATAATAATTACGCCACCTTTAAAGTATATTAGTAAATAGATTTCTATAAGCTAAACGTTTCCTTACTAGTCGATATACTATAGATATAGTTAAAGTAATCACGGAGTGGGCATTTAAGTTATTAGAATTATCGGTTAATGTAATTAAAAAACGTAAGTAGTATAATACTATAAATGCCACCTTTATTAATACAAAGAACGCGAATACTAGCTGTGGGTGGGATAAAGCGAAAGGTAGATATTGTATTGTTTACGCCGCAGAGTAAATAGCAAGGGAGGATAAAGGTATGCTTTTCTAACTTTGATTTTTACCTAAAAGTTTTAATGCAAACGTTATATACGGCATGCCTATAGTTAAAGACCTTTTTAGGCATTCTTATAAAATAAGAAAAGCATAACTTATAACTTTTAAATAGCATAAACTGCGGCCGAAGTGATTTGAGGCGTTGTATATATAAAAGTAAAGCGTTTTATATACTTATTTATATTACTATCTTAGTAAATAAAAACTGTATATCCTTAAGAACCGCTAAAACAAATTTCTCCTATATATTATGGTAAATGGTGTACTTGTAAATTGCGTTCTTATATATATTTAGGTATATCTTATTAAATACAGACAAGGGGAGAAAAACTTTAGGTTATAAATTAGTAACTCCATTAATTTAAATATATATAGCTCTTATAGTAAGATCTAGGAATATAGCTTGCGAGGATTAAAGCCGAAGCTATTAAGGGCACTATAAAATACTATAGCCACGTTTGGCTAGGCATCTTGCTTATTACTTCTTATAGATATAGTTAAAGATTCTATATAGTAGATCTTTAAGGGCGGGATAAGAGAATAAAACGGAACGGAGAGTTGTTTATATAAAAGTTTTCTAGCATAAGGCTAGAAAACGCTTTAAAATAAAAGATATTAAAGAGAAATCTATTACAGCGACGGGCCTATTATACTTCTATATAAATTAACAAAAGATATTTATAAAGCACTAAGGAACGGACAATATAGTTTAGATCCTAGTTTAGTCTAAAAACTTAGATACTATAGAAATAAGATTATAATACCCGTTTAATTTCGTCTTCTTAATTATAATCTTTAATACCCTTTATGTCATTTATAATATATATACGGAGTTATATTTCTATAATTCTAGGATTAAACTTAATAGATAAGGTTCTAATAACTATAAGAATACAAAAAAGAATGGCTTAAGGAAGGTTACACGGCGTAGGTATAACCGCTTAAGTAGCTAGAAGCTTTAATATACTATAAAGCCCGCCAAGATCGGAAGTAAAATAGCAGATAATATTAGAAAGGGGAGTAAGTACATTCGCTAAGAGAAGATTTAAAATCGTTTTAGCCGAATAATGGCCTAATTCTAGCCATTTAATACTTCTTAAGGTCTCGCCCCCACATATAGGATGCGGCGTTAAATTTAATAAACTATGGCTATAAATCTCGTTGTTAATATATATTAGTGGATTTTCATTATTTCTTATCCTCGTATTACTCCGAAGATATATCTTATTATAGCAATTTATTAAAGATGGATAGTTTAGTGCGCCAAGTATCTAACTAAGTAGTATAGCCTTAGTATTTCTACCAATTAGGGTAGTAAATAAGGGGGTTAACCCTAGCCTTAATAGGAGTAGAGATTTAAAGGCGGGCTTATATTCTATAAGCGAACTCTTACTTCTAGTATGCGCGATTCGCACCTAGGGTTAGTTATTTATATTTATGTAAAGGAGATTTATATTTAGAGGTAGTAGGTACGGTAGAGCAGCTTATAAGTTATATCTTAATTCTTAATAGGGTTAAATTAATGTTATTAAATCCGGATTCCGATTATCCAATTATAGATCTAAAATAGGCCGCAAGAAAGCCATTTCTCGGAAAACGCCAGCCATATATTTAATTTTCTTATTTTTAAAGGTTAAAAATATAGTAAATGGTACCTAGTATTGGCCTATCCTCCTAAGTATATTATAGCGCGCTCTCCTTATATAAGAATACCAAAGATCGCGCTGAAAAATAGCAATGGACGCCTTAGCCGACGAAATCGCGAAAATTAAAGTATTATTCTTTAGAGGTATTATACGGATTAATTTAACAGCACTTAATTTTAAGTACCCCTTAGCACGCGATTATTACCGTAAGCTATTTAATAAAAAAATTGTATAACTAAGAAATATTTTTAAACTTAAGGGTTGCCTTTAGTTAGATGACGAAAATTTCATTAAAGCTATTATCGATAATAATGTGCTTACGGAAGCTCTTAGAGCCCCTAGTCTTAAGGTAAATATATTTCGCCATAGGCCGGAAAGCATAGGGGAAATTCCCAGACTTCTCTTATTATAAGTTGATTGCCTTAATAGCTTACACCGCACTAGTGCCGCTAAGCAGCACCTAGATTAAAATAATTAATAGTAGGTAGTTAAGCTATTTTCTAAACGTAGGTTTATATTTAGTGCTGTCTTTAAAGGTATTAATCTAAATTATAAGAACTATCAACTAATGCTTTAATAAGAAAAATTGAGGCTTTTTAAAACGAGCAGCCCTTCTTAGACGGCGAAATATTCTATAAGATCTAGTAGTATTATAAAATGGGTAACAAAAAGGCTGAGAAACGATAGTTGGCTTAATTAACTCTAACGAAATAGAAAGACTTGCGGCAGTTACTAAAAGATAAACGTTTTATAAAAGCTTTTGATTTATTTACTAAAATGCCAGGACTATAGTACCCAATTAAACTTGGGACGCTGTATTAATTACTAAGCTTAAAATGCGATAATAAGCTTCTTAATTATTTAAGGCACGTGCTGACAATTTAGAACTAGATTCTTTGCTATAGCGACTCTAATATTCTAATATCAGCTATAGATGCCATATTAGTGCAAAATTTGGAGCTTTGCGTACCTACTATTTCTAAAAGAGACCGTCTCTCTATTATAAACCGTATGCGTTCTAAGGATATATTTCCTACTATTATAGATCCACATTAGAGAGAATATCTCCTTAAGAATATTCTATCTGTCCCTTGCTTGATCCCTAGTCTATAGACATTCTTTAAAAATTTAAAGTATTTTAAGCCATGCTGTAATATTCTGAGGCATCTCCTAGGTTTTAAGCGTACCCTTTAAAAAGGCTTTTCGGCTGCGTATTTTTGTCTAGAAAACCCCATTATTAAGTTTATAGAGGGTAATAGAAGAGTATACTCTCCGACTACCTATAAGGGCGATTAATGGCTGGCCTGGGCTTATCTGTGGGCATTTTGCATGCGTTATTTCTTAGAAATGATATTAATTGCTTCTAAAAAGGTATAGGGTAAACTAAAACCTATAATTAAAGAATTAAACCTAGCTCTTTAGCATAAGTTAGGAGATCTTACAGTAACTATGGGGTGTCGGACTTAAGTAGCACTTAATCTTTAGAAATGAGATCCTAATTGGGAACTCGCAACGTATTTCCTTATATAGGTAAAACCTAGCTAGGTAAGTAACTATAATAAGCAAATATCTTAAGTTACTAAGGTGCTAAGATCTATAAGGAGCTTTTATAAATAAAGACGGTATCCCTAATTTACTAGTAAGGCTATATTGCTAAAGGACCGGCATTATGGCCGACCTTTTAAAGATAATTATGTTAAAGACCAATCTTCTTTATTTATACCCTTAATATTTTTTTTAACCTATAAACCTGGGACTAAAATTACGCCTTTTTATATTAAGCGTAACTTATACTATAGCTTTCTTTAAGACAGCACGTAATAGGTAAGTTTGGCTAGTTTTATATCTTTATATTCTACTAATTATTCTAAAAGTTTAACTTTCTATAGTTATTAATCGATACAATTAACCTAGTTGAAGTTAATACTCCTAAACTAACGTTTTAAGAAACTATAACGCATAAAGAGTTTACCCGCCTTAGGAATCTTAAGCGCGAGCTGTGAGATAAGCTAAAGGAGGCGAACGCTGCTCTAGAAAATAAGAAGAGAAAATACTAAGAAGAGCTAACTGCAGAGACATCGGCATTTTAATAACATTGGGAGCAATAGTAGATTTAGGACAATAGGACGATTAAGAAACTAAAAACTAATCTAAGAAATGAAATGGAAAGGTATCTAGAAGAGGTAGCTATACAGAAATGCACTTCTTAAAGGCACTTTTTAGACTTAGAGCGGATAAAATAGAACTATGTTTAGGTATAGAACGATTTCTAGGCTAATAAGATAAAGATTTAAGAGCTTTAGTATAAAATATAAAATCTTAAGCGGTAGTATAAAGAGGTCCAACCGTTAAATTCGGAAGATAATGACGATTTCTTTGGAAATTACTTTAACTTAGAACCGAATATAGCGGTATATAGTATAGAAGATTAAATTAAAGCCCTAGAGGCTAAGGTAAATGCACTAGAACTATATAAGGTAGATCTGGAAAGTAAATTATAATTGTAAATGGAAGCGACGGAAGCCGGACTGCTGCGTAAACTAAGATTAGAGGGCGTAGTTAAGCAACTTTAAGTAGAGAAAGATTACGTATAAGGCAAACTTAACCTCTTAAACGTAAATCTAGCTTAAGAGAGAGAAGTAGCATAGGCCTAGCTTTAGAGTAAAGAAGAAGAGCTTTAGATAGTGTAGGTGCAACTATAAAGTAAGCAAGATAATATTAAAAGAGAGAAATAGAAGGTTGAGAATGCTGCTAAGGAAATAAGGACCTTAAGACGTTGGAATAAGGTACTTAATACCTAAGAAAAGGACCTACTAGTTAGCGTTAACGCAGCTTATATAGAACGGAGAACCGCCCGACACCGTATTAAGCTATTAATACTTAATAGCAAAATATCAGATAATATAGTAATGGTAGTATTAAGACGTTTTAAAGAAGATACAGAATTAAAACGTTGTTAAGATTTAAGGGATATTAGGAATATTATTTTTGCCGGTAGATTACCTAATAACTATATCTTAATCTTTTTGCTTCTTTTCTCTAGCGATTTTAGGAGTATTTAGATTAATATTTTAGAAGATAATAAGCTTCTGCTTAAAAAATTTATATAATATTGCTAAGAATACTGCGGTAAACAAAGCTGCACTATATATACTAATAGTGGTAAAACTCTCTAAAAAGTTACTTACGACAATTATGGCCAGCTTAAGTCACTATGTAAAAATAACGCATACTACTATTTCGGAAAGGATTTGGATATAAAAGCTTTTGCTAAAGATACTATTAGACTTATTATAAAACGTATACGTTTAAATACCGGTAAAAATGTAGATCTTATAGAGGATAAGGCTATAGAGGCCATGGAGGCAAATTTTAGGGGGACTATAGTTCCTATAAGGCGAATTGAACAAAAGATACCTTTCGAGTTACTTCGTGGGTAGGATAATAGGAAAGGCCTACCTAAGCCTCCTTGGAAACTAAATAAGCCACGTATAATATATAGTAAAGCAGCGCCTAAGGCTAACCTCGCAGTTTAATAAATAGAGAGTGTTATTGGAAATCCCACTTTATTCTTATTAAAAGCACTAAAAATAGCACTAATGCTTAAGAAAAAGCTACTAAAACCTTAAGTAGAGATACGGCTAGTATTGCTACTAGTAGTAACCCATAGAGTGGGATTAGGTAAAGATTATAAGAATTTAGTAGCTAGGGGGTTCGAAGTTAGGGATCCTATAATTCTAAGGATTAAGATTTTTATACCTCTAAAGGTTAAGGTTCCTAGTAGTTTATTTAGACCTAGGTGAATACTTACGCCAATTAGATCTAAAATGGCGGGCTAGCCTATATAGATTACTATTATTCCTATTTAGAGGTTCCTATACCTCTAAAAACTACGAAATAAATTAAATAAACCACTTATCGCATTTAATTTATAAGTTAAACTTAAGATTTATAAGTTTAATAGTATAAGTAAAGTTTATAATACGAAAAATCAGAAGACTACGTATAATTAAAATACTAGTAAAGAAAGTTTAATAAGACCCGATAAAAAAATACTAAAGGAAGAAATATAGATTTATAAAATTATAGAAAAGATTATACGTTCTAAAACTATCTACCGTAAGTCTTTTTACTAAAGGTTAAAGGCAGCGGAACCTGCTATATAGATTTAAATAAAGAGGCCCTATATAAATCCTTATTTCTTAACCTAGTTAGAAGTATAGCTTTCGCGGGCATTTTATAGGGGCTATAGCTAATAGATTACTCTTATGGCCTAGTCCTTATAACTCTATTTGCCGGATATAGAAAATCCGCTTAAAATAATCCGCTTTTAGGGGGGCTGCCCTTTTAAGGCATGCCTACTTTATAAGGTATTATAATCCTCTAAGGCGAGTTATTTTTTTAGGAGGAACTTACTTTCTAAATAGGGTCCTAGTAGTTGGAGTTTTAGAGCTAGTAGCATCTTTTTTAAGGCCTAGTGTTTATCTACTTAGGAATAGAGTTTATAGATAATACTCCCTCTCTAGGGTTATTCTCTTCTTTAATAGCTTCTAGATAAACGTATTCTTTGTTATCCTTAGAGTCCTTAGAGTTATCCTTATCTAGCTCCTAGTTATCTTCCTTAGCGTTATTATCTTTATAGAAAGGGTCTAACGGAAAGTTACTTATTATTAGGATAAAGATAGCGTTAGAGAAGATGGGAGTTTTAATGCCGTTAATATAACCTTTAAAGGGAATATAATTATTCTTATAGCGTGGTTGGAAGGAAGCTAGCTAGGTTTAGGACTTTACTATTACGGATTAGACCGCGGTTAAATCATTATCCCTATATATAAGACCCCCTATATTTTAAAGCTTTTTTATAGTCTAGAAGTTAGATAGGAGATAGTTAACCAGATTACCCTATTACTATTACCTCTCTATTAGCATAATTTAATCTAAATAAGAGGAAGCTAAACTAAGTGTTCTATAGATGGGCAATTATAGTCCTTAGAGGAGTGGTATATATGCTAATAATTGCTTATATCCTTAATAATAAGGCTGATCTTTATCCTAGGGACTCTCTTCTAAAGCTTATAGCATTTCTTATTAATTCCGCCCTTTTAATAGTTAAAAAGCTTCTTTATAACCTAGGCAGTTATAATAGTAAGCGGAGAATAGTAACTAATGAATTAATAAATCTGCGTAATAGTAGATAAATAAATATAGTAGTTAATGAGCGCAGGTAGTAGTTTTTATAGTATTTTAATTTATTTTTTTAGTCCTGCTCTTTATAGCTAAGGAGATCTTTAGGCCTAACTCTAGCATCTAGCGGATCTGCTAAGCTACCGATTGTCTAGGCTATATAATAGTTAACGCGTATAATAAGGGGCGTCGTATAAACGGACTATCTAAATCTTAGGGTATGCGCGGCCTTTAAGGTTATGGCGTAACGTAAGACACGGCTTAAGCCCTAAGTTTTACCCGCGCTAGTAAACCGCCTCCCAATTTACCAAATTAGCATTTTAGCAAATTTTAATGTTTAAATTAAGTAAAACTCGGGGATAAAGTAAAACCCTATATCTTATATTACCTTATTAAATTAATAACTAAAGCGACTGTTAGTTTTCGTAGCTAATAATCTACGCCAGAAAACGGGGATTTAAGCTTTTAGCTAAAGCAGAAAATGTAAGTTAAACTTAGAAGGCATTTTCCGGATTTAGGGATTGCGGTAAGATAATTTATCTGATCTTATATTCGCATTCCTAAAACCTAGCTACTATTTAAATCTACAATTTTGTAATAAAACTAAACCTTAGCTATTAATAGCAATGGTATAAAATATAAGACCCGCCTATAATAATTAGTATAATAGAACAACTATATAATTAATCTTTATCTATCTTATCTCTTTCGCTGCTGCCCTAGGGGCTCTTGCGCTGAAACTTTCGCATCTTATTAACGCCCTAAGACGCAAACTTATCTCTTCCTTTCTTCGCAAAAAACTTATTTATACATTAATTACTAAGCGATAAAAAGGAAGTTTAGATCTAAGTATACTTATAATATTATATATTCTTCTCTATATTGCAGTAAATCTTATTATTAGCGTCCTTAGAGTCTTAAGCAGCACCAAATTCGCGAAACGTTATAGCTCTCTTTTTATTATTAATATAATACTATTATACCTGGGCGGTAGAACTAGCCTATTTAGTAATAAAGTGTTATAGCTTAACTTGAGCTAATTAAGTCTCCTATACCGCTAGATTGGCCGTGTTTGCGTAGTTTAAGGCCTACTTTATAAGATTATTAACCTCTTAAGCTCTCCTGCTTCAACTTTATATATTTTAGTTTATTGCGTCTATATCCTTAACTTTCTCTTATACTAAAGTAATTCTAGCTAATCTCTCTTCTTACTTCGCTTGGTACACTTTTAATCCTCTACCTCCGCCGCTATATATATAAGATCTTCCTAAAATCACATTTAATACTTACATTGGCACTTATAGGTATGCTATAAATCTATATTGGACTAGCTAGGGCTTAAGCGATAATATATCTTTTAATTGGTTCTAAACTATGGCTTTTATACTATACCGTCTAGCTTATTCTTCTAGTATATTAAAACTTCGGCTTAGGTTTAGTAGGCAGAATTTCTTTAGAGGGCTTTCTATACTAGAGTGACGATACCTAGGCTATACGGCTGTCTATTACTCTTAAAAAGCCATAGAAAATCTTGCCTAGTTAGTATATATATATAATACTTCTAGGCGTTGCTTATCTCTATAGCGGGTTTTTTTAGGTATATCCATATTCTATTATATGGTCCTTTAAAGTCCTAGATAATACTAGCACTAGTATTATCCTCTTAATATAACAATATAAAGGTTTTAGTAACACTCTAACTATATCCTAAAGTAAATCTTTTATAATTGTGGACGGCCTATATAAAGGAACATAGACTTTAAACGGGTTTAATAAAGTCCTTTTTATTATAAGTAGTGTTAGTATTACTGCTTATTTCCTCTCTATTAGGTATCTCTTGCAGGTTTATAATAACTAGAGTGCCCGTATTTATAGGGTTACGTTAGTATGGTTTCTAAAGACAGTGGGTATAATTTTAATCCTTTTTAAGTCTATATTAAGCTTCTAATCGCTTCGGCAGATTAAGAAGTTTGGGCTATTAAGTTTCTATATAAGTTGCTTAAGTTAGATCGCCGGCTGATTTTTACGCTTATCCTCTATGTTCTAGATGTAACTTAAAGGTTAGCAGCTATTAGTTAGGTAGCGAAAGGACTAGTATAGGATTGTCTTCTTAGGACTAATTAGCTGCTTAATCTATCGTGGTATATTAAAAGTGAGTGGTTAGCAGAGGCTGGAAATATAGCAATCTCTAGTAGGTGTGTGTTTGCTAATTCTCTTCCCTTTCTAATAGTAGCGTAGTTTGTGGAACTCTAATGTTTAAGAGTGCGATTAGGAAGGCCGTTTGTTTATATAAGCAAGATATATATCTTATTAATGCCGGCTTTTAACTAAAAGAGACAGCTGTAAGCAAATTATCGATAACGAGATATTCTTAAAATTTAGAAACTCTTAGATAGAAATAAACTATAATTAAGCTGCAACGCATAAAGAATAAGTTAAGGAAATTTAATTAACGCGGTAATTCTAAACGGAATGTTAAAAGATAAGAGTGTAATTGTGGACAGCTTTCCTTATAAGAAATTCCTTATTCCTTTAGCTTTTTAGAGGTAATCCGCCTTTCTCTTATATACTCTTCTCCCTAATAACTCTTCTGGTGGACCATCTAATGGTTTTCCTGCATATCTTTGTCTGTTACGCTTATCTATTGTTTTAATAATATCTTTTAGTGGTTTAAATATCTTAGTATGACGTTTAAGGAGATCCGGATTCCTAGTATAGTATAATATAAGATTATTATGGTGTAGAGCCTTAGGTAATATCTAGGTAGGGTGCCAGTTTACTATTTGTAGAGGACTATATATAGATATAGATAATTTATATTTATTATTTCTAAGACCGGTTAAGTTATTAGGAGAGTAATAATTTAGAAACTATAATATAAGATACTTTAGTTTCCGGCTTAAGACCTTGGAATTGCAAATTGTTACTACCTTATATGGAGGAGGTATATGTTTAAGGGGGGTTGTAAGAGTAGCCAAACTGTTCTTTACTAAACTATTAGCATTACAAAATAATATATAGGTATTTTAAGAATATACCTTTAGGCACTGGTAAAATATGTTTAGAGTCTATAATGGTATCTAGTAAGCTTATCCTGGCTTTAATACGGTCCTTAATTGGCTTAGGTAAGCTTGTCTTAGCCTTACTATTGTTTACCGTTAACTTAGATAAGCTTTTCTTAGTCTCGCTATAATCTCCTATAGGATAGAACCTCGCGGGGTATAACTCTGGATCCTTTTAAGTATCACCCTCTTAATTACAGTCGTTTTCGTAAAGATTAACCTCCTTAGATGTTGGGGTAGGTGTAGAAGGCATTTGTTTCTATTTAAGTTTAAAAAGCTATAAGTGTTCCTCGGTTCTGTAAGATATAGTTAGTAGTATATTAATAGGGGTTTAAGAGCTAATATGGGTAGATGGAAGAAGTCTAATAAATTAAAGGGTAGTAAGCGTTATAGACCTAAAATAAGCAGAGCAGCTGCTTTATTTATACTATTACTTATAAAACTAATTATATAGGTAGAGCTCTAAAGCCAGTTATACTGCGCCCTAAAAGTGAGTTGTTTCTACCCTGGTAGTATAGACTGTTTGCCGCTAGGGGCATTTAAAAATAGGGGTTTCCTTATAACATCTAATAATAATAGGTGTTTAGGTTAGCTGGATATATTATAGCCTTAAATTCTAACTCTCTTACTAAGGCTATATCCTTTAGAAAGTGTAGTAAAGCGCTTAAAGAGTGGCATTGCTTTTACTTACATTATATAGTCTTAGGTAGAAGTATCCCTTACAGAAGCTCCTGATATAATACGTTTAGAAGAATCTTCCGGTTCTAACTTATACATTTATGCAAATGCGTCTAGGCCCTATAGGGGCATTTGGTGTCCGTTACGCATTGCTAGTATAGAGTATCTAGGTGGGGAATGGCTGAAAATAGTGTAACTATATATTGATATAATGGATTACAAGACACTTATTAGGTTTAAGATAACACGCCTTAGTAAGCCATTTATATTTAGTAACAGCTCAGCCAATAGCTTCTCCTAACACTGCCTCCTTTATCTTAAATAGATATTATTAGATTAGTCTAGGCCCCTATAGTCTTAGGCGCAGACAATACGTAAACTAAGATATAAGTATAGCTATTAAAATTTTCATAGTAGACTCTATATAATGTGGCAAGGGGCAGCTAACGTGCTCCACCTCTCCCTATTATCTCTGCTGTAACTCCGCCCTAAGAAGGAAATAAAATATAAAGGTTATATGCCTAGTTCTCCCATGCCATTAAATTAACTCACTTTTACTTTTATATCTAATTCTTCAATATTACAGTTTATTATTATCTCCGTAATATTAGGCATTATATATATTACTTTAAGTTTTAATAAAGATATTGCTGATATAACCTATAGGTCGTTAGGTAGTGCTTAAAAAATTATTACTATATACTATTGTCCCAAAGATAATATCCCAGATTGCCAATCTACTAGAAGCCTTAAATTATCTAGGAATAGTAATTTAGAATAGGAGATAATTAATAATAATATAAAGACGCTGTATAGAAGTAATAGCAACGAATTATTAATTACTGCTATTCCTATTAATGAATTAAGCCAAAATAACTGCGTAGAAGCTTGGGTTAATAGAACCAATATTAGTGGATTAAGCGGGAGTAAAATTACGGAGTTACTAAGGTATAATAAAAGGTTTAGGTCTCCGCGTAAGCTCTTATATAGGAATTTATAAGTGCGGAATGTGAGTATAAAGAAGAGGTTTAATAAGAGTTAGTAAAAGACTTAGAGAACGTTCTGCTATCCCCACCTTAGTCTCTCTTAGCTTAACGTATAGCAAACTTATAAAAATAGTAGAGACTATTAACCTGTTACCAAATAAATTTTCACACTTTATTAGAGATGCCTCTAGAAATAAAATTTATATAAATACCCCTAGGCTTAATTAGTTTTTTATTAAACTCGAAGTTAAATCTAAAGATAAAGCCGCAACTATACTATCTCAGCGCCCCCTTTTTGTATTTAAGTATATAGTACTTATAGACCCATATATCAAGGAGTTAAAGTACTTACTTAAGAGTCCTTTTGGTGAAATTTTTATAGGTTTCCCCCGGCTTCCCTTATACGTATTTAGGATAAAGCTACCTATAAGTGTATATATAGAGAGCTAAAGCGTAGCCTTTAATTTGTTTATAGAAAACTTTTTATATTATTCTCTATTTTATCTAACGCCGTTATATATCTATTTTAATATAGTAGGGAGGGACTAAAAGGGCGCGTAACTAGACTTTTTGTTATTGCTAAGGTTATAAAGCTTTTAATATAAAAGGTTATTATAAAGCCCTTAGGACTTCTTATATGGGAAACTAACCAAGCTTTCTAGGTTATAAATTCTTGTATTTCTTTACTCCTATATTTAGTATTTTTGCATTATTTGCTTTATACCAATACTTACTAGAACTATTTTCTAATTTCTCCCCTATCCCTTTAAAGACGCCTCCTAAATAAATACTTAAATAATATATGCGCTAACTCCTCTTGTAAGTAACTTTAAATAACTTTTGCTATACGAGCCCTTTAATACTATAGTACTCGTTAAAAAGGTAAACCTTTAGAGGATAAAATTATTACCGCTTATAGTAGACCCTTCTTTAATATAGTTTTAATTAATATTAAGTTTTCTTTGCATTATATCCAAGCTTATTATAATATTATTATAATACTGCTGCTTTACCTTACGAAGTTATTAGATCTCTCTAGTTAAAATATAAATAACTAAATTAGTTAGTTAGCTTAACCGTAGTCTAGGTTATAAATTAGATTACCTTTATTACTAAGGTGTCTCTTATATATTAAGGGATTATTTAATGCTATTTCGGCCAGATACTGTTAATTTTATTATAACTATAATCTTATATAGACTAAGAAATCGGCAAGACTTATCCTAATTAGTAATTTTAGATATAATTTTAAAATTAATCTATTATTTCTATTTTCCTATTTTCTTCTCTAATTAAGAATTACACGGTTTTTGGGAGCTGGGAACTATTAGGCATAAAATCTCTTTTTTAGCTACCTATTTATATCCTTTAGTAAGGAATACGGAAATAGATCCGTAAGGGCTAAAATCCCATTTCTTTTATCGGCTAAGCGTATTTTAGAAAACTCGCAAAGTTTAATTTTCCTGTAAGGGTTTAAATGGTGCATAGCTTTTTCTAGCGTATGGGTTGCGCGCCCCTATGGATTTAAATCCCTTATTGGATAAGAAAACCAGCCGAGATACGCGCTTATGCGGACTCTTACCCTATACGGCCTATTTTCCCCTAGGGGTTCCTATTATTTATAGGCTTTTTTAGCATATAGGTTATACTTCCTTGCGGAGTAAAATCCCTTATTAGCTAAGAAAACTAACTTTCTGCGCTTAAATCCAGAATCCCGCCAGGGCATTTTGTCCTTACTCTAGCTAAAATTTCACCAGATTTTCGGTTCCGTTTAATATTTTTTAGGGTTTTTTAACTTCCCCCTTCTATAATAAAGAAATGAAAATCTATAACGCTTAGCCATTATATTACGTCTTTAGAAGATCTCCTTATTCTTTCTAAGCCCCTTACCTTTACTATAACTACATTAAACCATTCTTACCCAACTTTTATATTAATACAGCCAGCGTAAAATATATCTGCTACTTGCATTTTGCGTTATGGTAAACGTAGCTATAAGACGTTATTGCGCCTATTACTACTACTAAACGGGGTACAACTAGGTTTAGCGACTTAGGTCTATTAAGTTTTAAGGCCGCATTCCCCCCAAAGGCCGATTAATTAAATAACTATACCTTAAAATAAAACCGCAAAACCTAAACCGCTCGTTTTAAATAAGTAGATTAGGAAACTAAAGCGAGCTAAGAAGAAAGCTATTTAACTATTTTAGACATTAACGGTATTTTCTTAATTACTAACGGCTTTAAAGAATCCTGCCGAGATTGTGTAGCAGTTTTAGGGTATTAAGCAGTACGCTATAGATTAGAATTAATACCTTTATATAAAGTAATTACTTAGTAAGCAATATAACGTTAAGTAGAGGACACTTAGGAGGAATTACTTAAAGTATAGTCTATAAAGCAAAGCTAGAGAGAATAATTAGTTCGAGCTAGAGCTACTTCCCTACTTTGATATTACTGGACAATATCTTTAATTGGTTGTAAGTCTTAAGAAACCTCCGATGGAAGCAATATATACTAGGGAATAAAAACTCGCAGCTATTTTCTACTATTATTAAACTATGGTAGAAGAGGGGCATAGTTCTTACCGATTAATTACTTTAGATTAAGTAGCGTTAGATCTAGGAATCTAGTTAGAGCTACTTAATTATTGGATTAAGCGCCTGGTTAAAAACTAAATAGCGTAAAGTTTCCACTCTGGCGCTTCTACTAAGTCTCTTGAAATTTATTAGTTATTTCTATTTAAATTAAAACGTGCTATGTTTTCTAAAGTTAAAGGCAAAATGTAATATATAACATTTTGGCATGGCTTATATATACATAATGTCCGTACCGCGGCTAAATATCTTAGGCGCTTACACTATATGAAATATGCACGCCACCGGCTATAAGTGAGATAGCGTAGAGAATGTAAGCCTCCTCGCCTTTTAGATGCAGCTGTAGCTGCCGGGGTTCCTTATTACTTGTGAACCTATTTAGATATGCCGGCTAAGAGAATATAAACCTATTTTATGTTATATTTGTAGACGAATGCAATATAAATAGACGCTCGTAGCTATTTACCACTACGTATAGTACTATAGAGCTTAAAAATAATTCCAATTACTAATACTTAATAGATACCCTAATGGATTAAACTTATTTATCTTAGGAACTGTTAGACATTTGTTTTACCAACCCTACTTATATAAGAAAAGCTGCGATTAAGATTAGTTCTGCTTAGAGCTTTATTAAACCATTTACTAAGCTTAATCTATGCTGCTGCGAGCAATACTAGAGTTATCTCTATACGAAATTACTTAAAGAAAAGCTTGCTAGAGAGCGCGTTACTATTAAATCCTTTTAAAATAAATGGCTCTAGATTTAATGCGAATTTCGGGAGTTTCGACTATAAATATAATAAAAAACAGACAGAATTAAGAGAAGGGTTAACGGTTATAAAGAATACTTAAAACGGACTATAGTAGCTATAGAAAGGTTAGAGCAAGCGCTTAAGCAAATTACTACAGCCCAGGAATATGGAAAGGAGGATGACGCTCTATAAGCCCTTATAGCAATAAGGTCTTATTTAATAGCTAAAGTAATAGAGCCTAGTTAGAAAATAGAACAGGTTAATCTAGAGATATTATTTCTTAAAGGTAAGGCTAACTTAACTTAAAGAAGGCCTCTAGCTTACTAGTATATAGCGTTTAATAGCAAGTTAGATTACTAGGGGAGAGAAGAGCTCCTAATATTGGAACTAGAAAGCTTAGTTAACCCTAAAAATTTTAGCAATGGTAAGAATCCTATACTGGTATTAAGATAGCTAACTAAGAAATTTAAAGATTAGAAGAGTGTGGATTAGCCTCTATTATCTAGTAGACGGATTAGATTTTCCTATATTCTTCTAAAGGCCTTATAATTTTTAGCCCCTTGTTTATAACCTAATTTATTTAAATAGTTTTTATTTTTATTATATGTTCTCTTTACGCTATTATAATTATAAAGTATATTTAACCGGTGAATTTCGGCTACGGAATATACCCGGCTGAAAATTTCCTAGCTAAACCTAAGAGATGCTAAGCTTAAATTACAGTTAGCGTAGAACTAAAGCTTATTTCTAATATGGTTTATATATAATGCGGCATTAACTATAAATAAACGTTCCTAATATTAAATCCAACTAGTCTTAAGAATATAGTGGATTCGCTTCCCTTATTTAATAATAAAATAACTCTCCTTATTACTTCCGTTATAAGCTCCATATATATAGTATATTTAGTTGTTTATATAAACTATTAAGGACATTCCTATAGCTCCTAACGTCTTTTTTTTCTTTAAAGCCTAAGAACAAACGCCTTAATGCCTATTAGATTTAATGCCTAGATTTCTATACCTCTAAAGGCTCTATATTATACGCCTCCTTTATTTTTAAGTCTAGGATCTCTTTAAACTTTTATGCCTTTATTAGTAAGATATAATTTTCCTTACCTTTTATTGCCTTCTTTAAAGCTAACTACTCTGTCTATATTCTAGTCTATCCTAAGTCTATCTCTTCTATTAACATACTCTAATTAGGCTTACGCCCGTATTACACTTGCTTAGAAAAACTTATTCTAATACGTACGCTCTTTTTAGTAGATATTGGACCTGTAATAGATGTGTTTCTAAGAGGCGCAATAGCTTTTTGCTTACGCTATACAGCCGATCTATACCTATAAGGCGGAGTAGGTTTGTCCTTCTAAGTAGAAATCTTGTAGTTGCCATGCAGAGGTCAATATGGCCCCGTAGTAGAAGGTATTTCTTTATACCTAGCTTTTAAAGGTTCCGGTTTTTCTTAAATATAGGTTCTTTCTAATAAAAGGAGTTAGTGGTTTAAATTCCGATTTTTTATAAAGATAGATATGCTAAAACGTACCTTTATTTTGGAACGCGCCCTCTACTTTGGCAAAAAATTTAATATTACCTATAGCTTCATTATATATTATAGTTCTAGCACTTTATCCTTCGGAATTAAGCGTCTAGCCAAATTTGTTAATGCGGACCCCCTTAGGTCTAGTTATGCCGTTAATTAATATAAAGTAGGTACCCGCTATTAACACGTCTTGCCCCTAAAATGGCGTAGTCCCTATCTAGTTGTTAAATATAAAATTTTCGGAGATTCCTGCAAAGCTTTAGCTAAAAAAGTCATCCTTTAAGAAAGGGCTATTATAAATGCCACAAATAAGAGCTATTAAGAAGAGGTTTGCTGTCTAGTTTACCTCCTAGTATAAGATAGTTTCTTTGACTGGAGGGCTAGGGACAGGCTTATTTATATCCTTCGCGAAACCGGGCTTTATAGAAGACCTAGGACGGTATCTTAAAGGGAAGGGCGTAGCTATGTCTTATCTCTGTAAGACCGCCATTGTATAAATTCTAATTATAGAAGGGAGACACTCTAATAGAGCTAAGGCGTTATAAATACTGAAATGCCTTAGCCTAAGAATCCTTTGGTAACGCAGAACCTTAAGCGTTTAAACTTATACTGATTTTATAGCTAACAGATCCTCAATCTCTAAATAAATCAAAATATATAGAATGAGCTAGCTAGAGACGCTGCATTATAGTAAACAGCTATAAGCTGCAGCATCCGCTTTCTAATGCATAAAGTATACTTAGCCTTCTCGCTTTTAATACTCTTAAAAAGCGCTATAGCATTTATTTGCTTATATTCTTTAGGTTCTAGTAAAACCCCCAGCCTAGTTAGTTATATGGAACTACTACGCCTATCCCCTAAGCCTTTACACGGCAGGTAACCCCTTAGTTAGTGCCCGCTGTATTTAGATTTCCGAGCAGCTAGGATAATTAGGGCAAGGTTATTTATACTTTACCTTAGTTTATACAGCGTCTCCGGATAGCCCTATAGAGACGGCTTATTAAGCGGCGTGATTATATTAATTAGATTACAAGGGATATAGAAGAAACTCTATTTTTAGAATATATTCTATATCTACCTTATACTAGCTTCGCCCCCTTTAGGATCTTCGCTAATATAAAACGAGGTATAACTAGTAGCATCCCCTAACCAGTTTTATTCTCATCCTTACTTAACCCTACCCTTTCCTTTACATTCTTAATTTATTGGAGCTAAAATGGTTAAGCAATCCGCTTCTAAAAAGTAACTCGACCCCACCCTATACAGAAACCCCTATTCTAAAATTAAAATCCTTAAGCTCTTTTAAGGCGTTAATTAGAACACTTAAAAGTCTATTTATACTAAGCAAGAAGATTATTATTATTAGCGATGCTAGCATTTTAATAGATATATGTAGGTCTTATTTTAAAAGCCGTCGGAAGTAACTATCTAATATTGGCACTAATAGTCCCTAAGCTTTATACAACTCCTAAAAGCAAGTCTAGATAGAGTATACTTAAAATCTATAGTTATAATTACGACGACTTTATAAAATATTTGCATAGGGAAATTATAAGATAAAGAAGCGAACTTCTTGTATTAATTCCACCCCCTTCCACTAGCTTCTAGATAAGATTTCCCTAGATCTCCTTTAACATTTTACTTAAAATATTAATAGTATTAAGGACTAATGCCTAAAATTGTTACCTAACCGTGTTCTAAAGAAACGCAGCCTATAGGCGAAGACGATATAGCTTTACGGCCGCCTAGATTTGGTAATATATAAAAAGTATAAGTAGCGTATAAGCTTTGATCTGAAATACTTCTAAGGAAAACAACTATCGCCCTATTTAGAATGTATAAAGAAAAAGATTAAGCAGTAGAGTAAATAAATAGTCTATAGGCGCTAGCTAGCTTTAACCTACTATACTACTCTATAGGGAAGTGGACACTCCTAAACGGGGAAGCGATTTTAGCTGCTTCTTAATATACCTAACGCTAGGACCTAGATCTTATTCTAATTATGGGCATACAGTTAAAAATTTTAGGTGCGCTATAGCCGGCGACGTTCTTAGCGGCAAAGGTAAGGAAGAGCTATAATTCTGTTATATGGATAAATAAGGACTGCCTATTACGAGCACTAGGAACAGCATTTTATGGTTAAATTAAATACGCAATATACGGAAACTGCCAAGAGCTTACTAAAAATATTTTAAGTAAATTGGCAGAAATGCGGAATTGCTACTATAGAGATGTTCGGAGAGACGGCAGATAGTAGAGTTAACGATACGGCTTACTTGGTACCGAAAGTTAGGCAGCCTTTTACTATCTAAGTGACTACGCAATTAACAAAAATATATATTATTGCTTACGCCTTTATAGCTAGTCTTCTTCTAGGTATATATAGTGTTAAAGTCTATATTAGTATTGTCCTCCGTAAGCAGCAACTGTATTACTAGCTTATATCTTATATCTATAAGCTATACTACCCGCGCATTTAATAAATATATTTCTCTAATATCGTGCCAGCCCTCTACTGCCCACTATAACGGCGTTTTACTATATTTATCCTTAGATTCCGTGTTAACACCATTCTTAAGTAATATCTTTACTACACCCTAAAACCTATCTTAGGCAGCCCATAAGAGTGGTATCCGGCTATTACTATCTTTAGAGTTAGGGTTGACGTCTTTCTACGTAAGTAGTAGCTTTACTACCGTATTGCTTCCCCTCTGCGCAGACTATAAAAGCGATATCCGGTTATTATTATTACTAGCATTAGGGTTAACACTATCTATAAGCAGTAAATCTATTATTATTGTGTGCCCACTACCAGCAGCCTATAAGAGGGGGGTCCGACCTTAAATATTAGCAGAGTTTAGGTTAATACCGTCCTTTTAGAGTAGTAGCTTTACCACCGCTTCGTACCCCTTTTCTGCAGCTAATAATAGAGGCGTCCGATTATGGAAGCCCTTAGGGTTTAGGCTGACGCCTCTCTACGCGAGTAGTAGCTTCGCTACCACCTTATGCCCGTTTCTTACAGCCTATAGCAGCGGCGTCTCTTTAAGAGCGTTTTTAGGATCTGGATTAACATTATCCCGCGCAAGTAGTAGCTTTACTACTACCTTACGTCCGTATTCTGCAGCTAATAATAGCGGTATAGCACCATATTTATCCTTGGAATTTAGATTAATACTACTCCTTGCAAGAAGTAGCTTTACTACCACCTTATACCCATTTTCTGCCGCTAATAATAGTAGTGTTTATTCCCAGTTAGAATCCTTAAAGTTTATATTAACGCCGTCTTATGCAAGTAGTAACTTTATTACCGCCTTATACCCGTTACTTGCGGCTAGTAATAGTGGCGTCCGACTAAAATTATTTGTTACTTAGATATTAGCTCCCTTATCTAGTAACTTTTAAGTTATTATTTCTTGTTTATATTCTATAGCTAATAGTAACGCTAACCCTTTAGAGCAATGTGCTAATTCGGTTAGTAAAGCAAATAGTGACATTTTTAGAGGAAAAGACGTAAATATTAATTCTATATTAGGTGGGACCCAAGGGAGTAGTGCTAATTTAGTGGTAGATAGCTTACTGTTTAAGTACCTAGCTATATAGTAGCATTAAAGGACCGTAGCTTTATTTCGAGGTTAAGAGCTTATAGTTTAACCTAGTGGGTATAAGGTAGTTTCCTTTTACTACGGAGGGGGAGGCGGTTTAAGAAGTATCTATTAGTTGGACCATTGTTACTTATTAATTTTGCTATATACTAAATATAAAAATGCGTTCTAAAGTCTGGATTTAGAAAATAGAAAATAAAATACTAGGTTAAGAACCGAGTAACAGGAAAATGAAAAGGTTTTTCTAATACAGCCTATCTAATATAATATACGTAATACCGCGCGAAACCTATATATAGCCTCCCTAATAGGTTAATGCATTATAAATTTATAAATATAATAAGCTTAGAATATCCTACTATACGACTAAGCTTTTGTTTAGGGCGCGCTCGGCTAGGTAGTTACTATACTTTTACTTAGATATATAATTCTAAATAAAATACTAATTTTAGCTATCTAAAATGTCACAGTTCTAATATACTAACGTTCCTCCGTGTTATCGCCTAGAATTGCTTTAGGAGGGCACTCTTCCTATATACTGTTACTAAGATTACCGATTTTCTTTAGTGTAATGCTTTATAATCTCTAAGGATTTTTGTAGTCTTTACGCCTATATTTTCCCTTAACCCTACTTAATTTTATAGGCACTTCGCGAAGACCTAGGCAACCTTCGCCGCCTAGATTAGCATATCCTTCTCTTACCTTTCGTTTAATACGATCACCATACTCGTATATCTTTATAGTAATTTAGATCTCGCATATTTTAACGTAAATAAACGTGAATCCTATATTGTCCGATAAAGGTTAGTCTTTATTGATATTGGTTTCTATAACGTTGTTTTAAATAGACGGAACTCTATTTTATCCGTTAGTCTTTATTAAAGCCTTAGCTGCTAAGATATAACGCTAACTAAAAACAAATTAGCGCTAAGAGAATCCGATTTACTGAGCAGTCTAGGATAAACATTAGTCTTTGCACTATTTACTGCATTATAGCGCTTACAAAATGCACTTCCGGCTTTACTGCCGTGGTCTTCCGTCTTCGATAAGGCGTAGTGCTTAAATTATCTAAAGAGAAGTTTGAGGTTAAATATAACTTTGCCGTTAAGCGGTAGATACTTAAGATTCTAGGAGAGCATCCTAGGATTATAAAGTATAATAAGTTATCCTCGCCGTTATATTTATATTACTATTGCTAATAAATTAAATATTTAGGACCCTATAAGACACCAAATCTTTAAGGGCTATAATTTATAGAGGCGAGCTACGGAGATCTTTAGAAATACCTTAATAATTAGAATAACACAGTAGACCTCCGTTTACGCCTTAAATGGTATATATAAGCTGCCGAAGCTATTACCTTTATCTATATAAGAGATATAATACATTTTAATCTACGACCTAAAAACTACCTCCTTTACTAAAACTTTACTGGCTCTCTTAATGTTTACCTCTATGACTTTAGTAGATCTATATATGGAGATATAGATAGTAGGCACCTTTTAGACTCTAGCTTTAGTAATCCTATAAATCTTTAGGTCTTAACCCCAGCCACTAATATATTTAGCCTTAGGTCCGTCTTTTATATAATTATAACTAGCTACTAGCCTTATAAGTCGCCGGGCCCGTTTAAGATAGTTAAAGAGAAAAGAAATTATAAGAAATGAGTGGACGGCCTTTTTAGGAGGCGAGTATGGCTAAATATAGAAGGATTAATAGGTGGAAATATTATAATTAGTTGCTAAAGGAAGGAATATAGTACTATAGAAGCTATTTTACGTGCTTAGAAGGCAGAACTATTAATACCTAACTATATATATTAGACGAAATAATAGGGCTCTTTTTTAAGATCTAATAGTTTAACCTATATCCCTTAAAACGCATTGTTAATTAAAGCAAGTCCTTACTATGCCGTATTATATAATTAAGACCTTAAAGTTAATTAGCTTTACCCTCCTTTAAAATTATAACCTTTTTTTCTATCCCTCTCTTAATCTCCTTACGCTATTTCTTAGTAGTTTCCTCTAGTATTGCAACCCTCTTTTCCGTCCCCTTCTTAATTTCCTTACGCTATCTTATGGTAGCTTCCTCTAGTATTATAACCCTCTTTTCTATTCCCTTCTTAATTTCCTTGCGCTGTTTCTTAGTAGCTTCCTCTAGTATTACAACCTTTCTTTCTATCCCCTTTTTAATTTTAGTAAGCTAGTTCTGTATCGAAGTTTAAGACTCTTTAAGCTTCCTCTCTAGTGCGGTTATTGCGAAAGTTAAAGATGAAGCTAGAGGTGGAATAATAACGCATTTATTATTCTTCTTGCGCTTTCCTCCCTAATTTTAGGTACTTAGTAAAGTGCTAGCATTTTAAGCGGCCTTTAGTACATACCTTATTGCTATTAGACCCTTCTCTAAAAATACTATCTATAGCCTTAACGATGTCCTGTCTAATTAGAATATATGTTACGGAAGTTATGCTTACCATCTTACCTTTTAGTATCCCTTCTTAGTAATTAATTCCTTCCCTTATAGTAATATAGTTTGCTTAACTAGCGGCGGGGATTCTTCCTACGGTAGTATATTAGAGGTTAATATAAACTAAGTCACACTAGATTCTAAATTAAAAGAGCCCGCTATCCTTAGCTGCTCTATATTTAATTTATTAGGCTTTTACTCTTTTACTAGCATTATAATTATTAGAGAGTTTTGTTAGGTCTAAAGAGAGGTTAAATAGGTAATTTTTTCTATAGTTAGGCTGTAGGTAGGACGGCCGCTAATTATATACTATAAGGGCTATTAGATAACTGGGTAGAAGCAGCGGATAGGGCGTAGGCTACTAGATATAGCGAATGGCTAGCTAGCGCTACTTATCCGTACCTACTACGATATTAATATAATGCCGGGGATTATAAGGCTTGTATATAGGTGTGAAAAAGGCCGCCCTACTTTATTATAGTATAAATAAGCTAAGATATACTGTAGGGATTCTACAGCCCATACTTTATTTAAATTAATAGATATATAATTTGCCAGAGTAACTACTAGAGAGACTACCTATTTAAACTATTTTAACTTATTCCTATATAAATCTAGTCTTCTTCTTATATCCCTTCCTATATCTACCTATAAAAGTCCTTTTTTTTATAACTCTATAACTCTCTTAGTATCTAAATTAATCTAGGGTTAGGACTTCCGCTTAGTGCGATGGGGGTATAATATACAATATATTAATGCACATGAGTATAGTGTCCTGTTTATAAATTTTCTTATAATTTCCTCCTAATTATGGGTCTTGCGAACTAGCTCTAAGAGTTAATTTATCTTAGATCTTAACTATAGCCGTTTCCTAGTACCAGTTTTTAGTTTTCTTTAACGGTTGTTTATAATATAAGTATACCGCTTTATATATGTATACTTTATTCTACTAGGAATTAACTTTATAATTTTATAAAAACCCTTTCCTTTTTTACGCTAGTGGAGAAGATCTATCTCCTCCTTATTAGTCTAACTTTTCTTTACTATATCTTTACCATTATTGCTATATAGAGCGTATTGGTTTAGGACAAAAGGGAGTTTAGGTCTTTTAATTTTGCGTAGACTGTAAAGGTAGTAAGTAAGATATTCTAGAGTTAAGAGGGTATAATCTATATATGTGGTATCTTTATATACATTGGATTGGCGTATATAATCCCATTTATATAGCAATCTTATTATAGTTAACCCTCGTCACTCTAAGGTTTACTAATAATTTATCTTTAGCAGTTTCCTATAACCGCCCATCTTTATAAAATCCCTTAGTAATTTCGCGGTACTATATTTTATAAGTATACGGTCCAACCCTTAGTATATCCGCAAGTTAATCCTAACTATAATCTAGATTAATTATTACTTTTACTAGCCAGTTTTTATATTTATCTAATAGGCCCCCGCTAAAGCATCCTAGGAAGTTTTAGTAAGATAGGAATTAGGGAAGGGTTGTTAATACGAACGGAAGGAGTGCGGGTATATTAATAATTCGCTAGCTTAATTACCGCTAGTGGCGCTCTATTTATTATTAGCGGAAACGCTTTATAGAAAGCCGCTTATAACGCTAAATTGGCTATTGCCGGTAATGCTAGATAAACTATTACCGGTAATACTAGTATTGCTAGGTACTGGCGATAGTAAGGGACTGTTGCTAGTAGCGCTAGATTAAATGCTGCTAGTAATGCTGGATTTGCTACTACCTATAATAGTGGAATCGCTAAACGCTGACAATGGCGAGGGGCTGCACTTCTTTTGATACCGATTTTGGTGTGCGACTATAGCCGTAGTTTAGAAAACTTCTATTATACTCTCTAAATCTCCATTCCTTCTCTTGGAAAATTGCTGGTCTAAAGTATTAATAAAACACTCCCCCTCGCATATATAACTGTATGATTGAGTATTTATAGGAGGCTTAGCGTTAATAGGAAGGGTAATTGTTCCAGACTATATTAAGTATTAGAATAAGAATTATAGAAGAGCTTTAGGTATAAACTGTTATCGCGAGTGTTCGTTAAATATCTGGTTATAAATTGGTCAAATCTAATAAACCTAAGGAACCGGATATTCGAGGTAGTGGATTTAGCAGCGTATAGATCTTTATTTACGCGTAATTTAGTTAAGCTAAGTAAGTTATAAAGCAGTAGGGCAGAGGAGAAACCTTTTCTGCGAATATATTTACTAATGGAGCGCTAGACAGCTAAATGGAGGCAAAGACGCTACCAGACGGATTCTTATCTGCTATATAAGCAATATAATTTTAGGAGTTCCCTAGCGTGTGGATTAAGTTCTGTATATAGGCTAGTTTAATATATAGTGATTTACTTTATAATGGCGAAACTGTCACTATAAAGGCTAAGACCCGTCTACCGCTAGTATTACCTAAGCTATATACTATTTATTAAATCTATATAAACCGTAATTAATTTATTCTATTATAAAGGAATCTGGGACTCCTATATATTTATTATACTTTAAAAATAAAATATATATCTTAGTAAAAGCTCTATATAAAAAATTAAGACTCTAATAAAATACAATATTCGCCTCCCTATATTTAATAACGTATCTGCGCTAGTTTCGAAGGACTAAACTAAATTAGAGATTTAATTCAATATTGGGCTTTACGCTAGGTAAAGTAGGAGGGCGTATTTCTATAGGGTTATATAAAATCTTATGCCCTAGCGCAAGCCTAAATAAGATACCATGTATAGAGATATTAAGGGTAGGAGGTTATTATCTTAACGGCGTATTAAGAGGATGAACATAATTAGCGTATAGAGAGCGTTGACTATTAGCGAGACTAAGTTAGCAATATACCGGTATTTATTATCTCCTTTTAACGCATTATTATCTTCGTCGTCTACCCTAAGTGCGTTAATAACTATAAATGTAATAGTTAAGATGTATTCTGTGTAGGTAATAAATAGGAGGATATATTTTAAAATCTACCTTTTATAAGGATTTCTGCTGTAGGAGAAGTTAGTAATAGGAGAGAATTCAGTTTATTTACGCACCGAATTGTAAAACCTATAGTTAACCCTATTCCAATTATAAAGATTATAATCCCTATAACGATATAAATTGGATGGATATTAGGATAATAAGAAGTATTTATTAGAAACTACGTTAATATATATTAGTATTCGCGGAGAAAATATAGAAAACTTTTAACCTCTATAATAAAGCTAGCTAGTAATATATATAACACGCATATTAGGATAACCTTTAAGAATTCCTTATTACTTAATCTTTTTGCAAACGATAACGCCACTATAATAGCAGTAGAATGCGCTATATAACTTGTAATTATAGAGTATATTAATCCCTATAATTGGCCTCTAAAATAGAGTATAAGGCAAGCGGTTATAAAGTTAAAGAAGAAAGGCATAGCCGTAGCGATTATTAAATAGCGGGAGACGGCATCTATGTTAATATATAAATATTATATATAGAGGTCCTAGAAATAGCTAGAGGAAATAGGGTAAAATAAAATACGGCTTTATAAAGGATTAGTAAAGAGAAAAGTAATAAATAATAGCTATAGAGTAGCGGCAAGGCAACGAGTGATTAAAGGTAATTATATATTCCCACTGTTCCGGGGCAAAAAGCAGCTCTATATATTAGTGCCCCATACTATACCCTTGGTCTATTAAAATATTCTAGCCTTTAATCCTTTATAGGAAATATTATTATAGCTTACGCATTCTATATGTCTTTAAAAAAGTATATTAGTGGTAGCTTTTAGACTTTACAATAGTAGGTAAGCTTAGTTTACTTAATTAGGGGGATAACTACTTATCCTAACTTTAATCGGCTTTAGTATCCCGTTATAGATCTCTAACGGAGTATAAGTTATAGTAGTGGAGTTTAGATAAGCTAGCGTCCTAGGGAATAATAAGGTAAGGAGGTTAATATATACTAAGCTGAAATTACAGGGGGTTTACGATCCTTAAGGATTGTAAACCCCTTATAACCTTTATACTTCTTCCTTACTTATACCCTATTGCCTTCTTTTTTAGGGTTAATAGCCTATAAAATCCTAATACCCTGGTCTTAATAGCAATCTAATAAAGCGCGTGGCGGTACTATAGTAATTTAAACCCTTTTATACTTTTTTTTCCCCAGGCTAACTATTGTTTAGGTATAGGAGGGAAAAGCAGAGCTTACTAATAAAGTGTCGCAGTTTGCTTACGCGCTTTATTTATATTCCTCTATAGGTTAAACTTGCACCCTTTACTTAAGTGGTTACTTATATTAGACAGCAATTGTTAAATAATGTTAAGAAGATTGCGTAATGGCTGCGTTCTATAGATAAGGTTATAGGAGTTTAATATCTTAAAAGCGGGATATAGAACCTTCTAAATTCCTTACCCAACTATACTAATTGTCTAACCTTTAAATTCTTTTCATCTTTCTAAGCTCCTAAAGAAGGTAAAGGAGACGCAGTTTATAAGGAATTGGAAACCCCGCTTTAAGGAAGTTTAGCTAATAATAAAAGCCTAGTCTATAAGGGAGCAGGAAGCTCAGCCTATAGCGGAAGTACAGCCTATAGCGGAAGCATAGCCTATAGCGGAAGTACAGCCTATAATAAAAGCATAGCCTACGACGGAAGCCCAGTTAATAACGGAAGCTTAGCCTATAAGGGAGCGGGGAGCCTAGCCTATAAGGAAGTAGGAGACTTAGCCTAGAACGGACGCCTTGCCCTAAAAGCTCTGTTTCGAGTAACTACTATTAGCTTAAAAATTCTGCTTCTAGAAGACATATACTTAGACTTATATAGACTGCCTAGAGGACTCCTAAAGCTACCTCTAAACCTAGCGCTAAACTTAACCTTAGTTTTACAAAGCCGCAATTATGCTATTATTTGTAGTCTTTTTAATAGACTTTAAGGTGAAGAGGTTAAGGAGGTAGGAAAGGTAGTAAAGATAGGAAAAGTAGGAAAGGTTAATAATATATAAAGGATTAATGATGCGATTACTTAACGGTTAATAATATCTCTCCTTTCTAATAGGATAGATATTAAGGTAAAGCGAATATAAAGGTAAGAGGAAAAGCAGCTACCTAGTAAGGACTATAGGAGTTTAGCACGGAATTAGATCTGTCCTAATAGGGGCATCCGCTTTAAATAATAGGATATTACTGGGTAGAGGTGGAATAGATTTAAACTTAGAGCTCTAATAGGTCTTGGCGCCTTAGACTGTTAAATAATATAAGTTTACCTTTAGCCCTTTTTAAATTAAGTAGCTAATACGTTATAGGTTTAAGAGATATATAACGCCTATAAAGTTTATTATATTAAAAGCCTGGATAGAGAAATAAGATAAGTACAGGAAGTAGAGAGATTTTTCCCCTATAGCGAAAGAGCTAAAGGTATAGCTTACCTATTAGATTCTCTCTAGCTCTACAGCGCTATTTAATATTAGTAGCACTTACCAGAGTATTAGAGGAATAAAAAGGTTAAATAATGTTTAATAGCTTTAGAATAAGTACCCTAGAAGAAGGATTTTAGGGGAAATAAATAGTATACTAACTATCCCTAATTAAAGCGCGAACCGAACCTCCTAAATAAATCCTAGTAATTAAAAACGCGTTATCCTAGTATAAGAAGGGCTAGTAGATACTATAAATTGTTTACTAAATAGCTTGGATTTTTAGAACACATATAGCAATCTTTAGGATTCTTTAAATATCTTCTATAACCCTTAGCTAGCTCTATCTACTTTCCCTAAAGGTCTTTCTAATTTCTCTTAGCCCTATTTTGATTAGCCAATTCCTTTTACTCTCCCTAAGGACTTTCTAGATTTTTCTTAGGCCTATTTAGATGTCCTACGCGAGCCTTAGCTAATTCTATTTACTCTTCCTAAGGACCTTTCCGATTCCTCTTAGGCCTATTTAGATGTCCTACGCAAACCTTAGCTAATTCCTTTTACTCTCCCTAAAGACCTTCCCGATTTCTCTTAGCCTTATTTAGATGTCCTACGCAAACCTTAGCTAATTCCTTTTACTCTCCCTAAAGACCTTCCCGATTTCTCTTAGCCTTATTTAGATGTCCTACGCGAGCCTTAGCCAATTCCTTTTACTTTCCCTTAAAACCCTCTACCAAATACTAGTTTCTATATATAACATCTACTAATAAATATATTAACGGATAGTCTTAACCTCTATTTCTTTAGTACTATAGGGGTAAACAACGGACTCGATTGCTATATTATAGTTCTATAGGTATAGTATAGAAGTCTAATACATTCTAGCGATTTTAATATAACATCTCCTATATAACCAGGTAATATTACTACTTTTAATCCCGCACCACTTTAAGATAGTCCTTAATCTAATACGGCTCTCGCGATACTATGGACCCATATAAATATATAAGTAAGCCCATAGCCCTGTCCTTAAAAGAGTTAAGGAGTATTATATAGTGTAACCAGGATATCTCTACTATTAAGTTTAAAGGGTTTAGAGCCTTTAAACACCTATAACCCGTTATTCTAATTTAACCTACTAAGGGCTAGTATTACTAAAGCCTTATTTACACTCTGTTTAGCTATAGAAGGAATGGGTTTATAAAGCTTATTATATCGTATTAGGTATAATTATTCATTTAAAACCGCGTTAGGGGTTATATTTAGGATCGTGGCAGCGTAATCTTTGGCTTTCTAACATATTTATTAGTATACTATTATATATAGTCTGGCGCTAGTAATACCTTTATATATAGAGTAATATATTCGTCTATTAAAGGATTGCTAGGTAAGGTGTAGATTACTAGTTTACTAAGTACCTGTATAGAATCGCGCTATACTGCCAATATGCTTTATAAATAATCCGCACTTTTGCTATCTATAATACCGGAAATTTTTTATAGTGTAGCTATAACTATCTTAGGGAAATGCAAATAAAGACGCCCTTATAAGCAGTTATAAAAATTATATAGTAGGGCTGATTTTTTAGCGGGGCTGATTTGGGCTAGGTAAAATCGCGCACGTAATATATAGTATAAAAGCCTATTTTAGAAAAAATTTAGGCGCCTAGTAGGTCTAAAATATTACGTGCCTTAAGATCCAGGCGACTTATAGAAGAGTTAACTGCTACTTACCTAGATACCTACTAGTAGGGAGCGTGCTACGGCCTATAGGCGAAAATGTATACTTGCTAGGGGTTACTCAGAGAGGTGCTTAGGCTATTAGCATTATCTTAAACCCCTTACGATAGGATATATTAATGAATTTATAAAGAAATAAGCCAGCAATTTAACGGAAACTTTTATTAATTCCGCATTAATCTATTATTTAAAGACGTAAAAACATTAAATAATAGGACCTAAATTTTAGAATAGTTTCTAATAGAGTATTAAGGTAATTATAAGCCATTGCTAATGTCAATTAAAGCTAACTATTATTGCCTTAGTGATATGCAAGTGTCCCACGTGTATAAACACTTACTAATGTATTTAACCTTTGCGATTAGAAGGGTCGTTTCCATTATAAACGAGCTTTAGACAATTATTTACACTAATAGGGATTAGAGGATTATCCTCTAAATCTATATCATTCTCTATATAAATATTATGGTAAGGAGGCAGATCTTTATCTAATAGTTAGCGGTTAGGAGCCTAACTTAGAACCTAACGACTAACTCTAAAGATACGGTACCACTATTAATAAAGAGAGTGCTGTCTCTAAGCGCGGTCCTATAGGAGATAGATTGGCTCTGGATAAAGGCTTGGGCCTGTTTAATAGTATGGCCCTGGAGAGAATCTGCGAATGTAGATAATGTATATGTTTTTCTTAATGCTTAAAAGCGCGAAATAATAAATATACGAGTAAGGAGGACGATAGTAACGGCTTTAACAAGGAGTCTGAAGAATATATAGAGAAGCTATAACTTAATAAAATTTAATAAAGAGGCATTCTATTACGTATTATATACTAGTTTATAAAAGTAACTTAAATAGTAGCTTATTCCTTAGGAAGCGCTTAATATTAGGATAAATTTAGTTTCCCGGAACTTATATAGTAGAGATTTACGAAATAGAAAGCTTAAATTAGGGATATTAGAAAACTGCCGCTTTACTAACCGCCCTATTAACCGCTCTTGTAGTTCGGCTAAGCTTTAACCACTTATGCTTTAAGTAAAAGTAGATTTTATAGTATAACTAATTACCCTAGAGGAATAAGTAATCTAATATATTATTGCGCCTAAAGTAATGCCAATAAACGGCTTTTGGTGTTATAAATGCGCGTAAGATTAGTATAGCAGCGCCAACAAATAATAGTAGAGATATTGCGTTACCGCTAAACTAATAATCTTAACGAATTATATAGCCCTTAACGCGTTATTTATAAAGCAGGTTTTTCTTATATGAAATGTTATAAGTAAGATTTTGAAATCCAACTTATTAAAACCGTAAAGCCCCTAGAAATTAATAACGTAAATATAAAAACAGTATATAGCAGTTATTAGTAGTTAAGCTAAATTATATATATAGTAGAACGGGAGGTCTTTTATAGTAGTATCTTATAAGTTATATTCTATACGCCTAGTGTACCGTATTTCTTACGGACAGAACGTATTACTTAGGTAAGTACTTTATTAGCAATCTTTATAAATTTACTTAATGACAAATATACTAGCTGTAAAAGGAATTTATAGATACCTCCTAATGGTCTTCTATATCTAACCAATTATATAGTATTAGAACCCTTAATAGAGGGTAAGGCGATTTTCAAGTTACTTATAAAAGGGGTTAGTAGATATATTTTTTAAGCCCTAATTTAAGAAACTTCTTTAAAGGAAAAGGGTAGTAATTAGAAAACTATTCTAGCAAGTGTAGGTATAAAGTAGGTGCTAAGAAAGTACTAATAGTAGATATATAAAAATGAAAATAACTTTAATATAAATCTGTTTCTATATAAAGAGCCCTATGGACCTAGTATACTAAATAAGTTCCTATATAATGGATCCTACTGGCTTAAAGAACTGGAGAAATTCCCATAAGAGAAGCCCTACGAATTTAGCGACTAGTAGAAGTTTTACCGTACTTCCTTTTAACCCTTTCCTACTATACTAGTAGAGGCATATAATCCTACTTAGTAGATTACAATAGATAGAATAAGCGCTAAAGAGTATGCACTGGATATTATTCTTTAACTCTTTAATATATGAATCTATAAGCCTACCAACCTTAAATATAACTAGTACTTGCTTAGGATATAAATATTTTAGCTTAGAAAGAAACTTATAGAGTTTAGGGTTATTATTATATATTAGTTATCCTTTATTAGTAATACGGTGAATAAAATCTTCTACCCGTGTTAAGAAACTTAAGAGATTATTGTAAATTATATAGAGCTTGGAAGAGGTTAAGCTAAGAGAGATGAAAGTGCGGATTTTAGAATATAGACAGACTACTAGGCATTCTATAGGCGTTCTATAGTTTCTTATTAAATTTCTACTTTATTTTTCTATATAGTATTACACTTATAGAGTCTTACTTGCTGAATTACGCTAAATCCTAAGTTCTCTATTATTACTCAATAATCTGTTATCGTCACTCCGGCTCGGTTTATTAATATTAGTAGTATTAATTCGCCCTTCTACTGGGTTACTTTAGCGTAATTTATTAATAGGGTGGCCAGAACTCCGTAATTTATTACTATTATTTAAAACTACTACCTCTTTATTACTATTCTCTTTCTATCCTTAATTATAAGGTGGGAAATATATAAAGTTATAGTGGTATATATAGATTGTCTCCTAAGCCCCTCCTGTAGACCTGCGAGAATTATTAGCAATTAAATTTAGGTTTGTTTAAGGCATTATATATAATAGGACTTGTTTAACAAGTATAGAAAAGAACTATATTTTAATAAGGCTTAGTATCTAAAGAAAAGGTAGCTTAATTTAAGGACATTTAAAGGCAAAGCAAATGCCCTTTATAATATTTCCTTCTCTACTTAGCAGAGCTAAGACTAAGTTTAGAAAGGGAGGTTAATACTACCTAGACGAGGCGAAGTATATTAGCGACCTCTTTACCCTAAAGCTGGCGCGTAATATCCGTTGGCTATAATTACTCCTTACTTAGTATTCTACCTATGCCTAAAAGCGCAGACTGCTAGACTAAATCTAATAGTGGCTGTTTAATTAAAGGGGGCATTACTAGGGGTAATTATTGGCTGAGCTGTTACTAAATATAAACACTTAACTGAAATATTATATTAGTGCGGAAGGACTAACGCACTAGTTTCTGGTTTTGTAAGTAGTGCTTAGCTATTATTAGTTATTAGATTATAAAGTAGTCTTAATAAACTCTAGCTCTTATTAGCATTAATATAAAGAAGCTTATATAAATGCCGTATACTTTAGCGGCTAGAGGGGTTTATATAAATTTATTAACCGGAATTATATAAGTTATTTAAAGATTAATGTTTCTACCTAAATCTATATAATGTGGGTAAAAGTAATGCCACTTTTTAAGCGCTGTGCTACGGTTTCTAAGGTATATAGTGTAAGTAAGGCGTTAGGAGATAAAGCTGCGGCGTATTTAACCAGCTCTGGCGTAACTAAGAAGAAGTTTAGGAATAAAATTCCTACTCTATTTAGAACTGGATAAGGGGCTCTGTATACTAGTGTTTAGGGGTAGCCCTAATAGTTAATTATCGTTTAAAACTAATAATCCGACTAAGCTAAGTTTTACGCTTATAATTAGACAGGGGACTTATTTAATATTATAAGAAGGGCTTTAGACACTGGATACTGGTAGAGGTATTAGCCCCCTAAATACCTAGAAGCTATAGGCGGTAAAGAGATTATCCTATAACTATTAATGTGACTTAGTTTTGCGGCGAAGTAGCTTGCGTAGTTTAATGTTTTTAGATTAAAGCTGTGCTTTTAGCGTTAGTCCCAAGTAGAGGGTATAAAGGGCGTTATTGCGCAGTGTTTTTTTGCTTTATAGCACTTACAGTTTTTAATTCTTTTATACTAGTCCTAAGCTCTTACTACTAATGCTCTCTCTAGTTAAAGACTACTTATAGCGGTCTAATTCTGGATAATACTATAGGCGCCTAGAGTGACCTATAAGTGAGAAACTGCTGAGAATAACTATTGGCTAAGCTATTACTAAATATAAATAGCTAATAATGCCTAACGGACGCCGTAGTAGGGTTTAAAGGCGTTTGCATAAAGTTATAAACTAGAACCGGAAGCCAATAATAAACCCCTAATAACGCCTTACTAGTAGAAATAGTATTATATAATCTACTTTTAACGCTTACTCTTTACGGAATAGGACACTGTTTAAGTAGTAGACTTATCTTAGCTAGTTAATCTTATATATTTACTCCCCATTTGTAATAAAGGAGCTATTAGTGCGTTATAGGGTAGTTTAATTAGTATTCTAGCTAAGCCCTTTATAAGCGCTCCGCCTTATATAGACGGTATAATAACTCCTATTAATCTGCCTTGCGTTAAGGGAGGACTTATATTTAAGACACTAAGCAGCCGGTACTTAAAGGCATATAGATTTATACCCTTATTTATATATTCTATTACTCTTAAGAATATACCTCTTGCGAAGGATATTATATTATGTTAAATATTGCCGAAGAAGTTATTATATTCTATATCCCTAACAGCATTAATTATAACTTCTCCTTAAGTAACATTATATAATCCCTAAGTACCTATAAGTGCAGCGTTCCTAAATTGCTAGCTAGGGAGTGGGCATTTATAGATAGAGAAACCGACTTTAGGGATGGTGATAATAACCTAGAGGCGTTAACTGGTACGGAAAGTAACTCTAGTAATAAGGATTAAGAATAGGACGTAAAGACATTATTAGGCAGAGAAAATGGCTTTAGTACTAAGGATTAAGAAATAAGGGTAGATAGTAATAAAGAGATGTTAGTTAATAACGAGACTAACGTTATTAATTAAATATAGGCGACGATCGAATATGGTGTCCTTAACTCTATAGTCTTAAGTTTATAAGTATAAGATATAAATATAAAGAAGAGTCCTAATAAAAGCTAGTAAAAGGATTAAACTTTTACCTCGTACTATACCTACCCTAGCCTTTCTTCGCCTAGCCTATCGCGAAATAAAACAATATTTCACTATTCCTACTAGAGCCTCTACCCGCTTAACTTATAGCGGGCTATAAAGAATTTGTAAGGATCTAGGCCTTCCTTTAGATAAACTTATTTACTACCTTAAAAGCGATAATAGAAGGTAAATCTATACTAACAACCTAGGATTTTTTGAATTTCTTGTGGACCTAGAACGTATGCCATCTTAGCGACTATTAGTTATGTTTAAGACTATGGTGTTTATGGATTTATACCTTAAAAATATAAATGTGTTATTCTATAGTGTTTTCTCTTTGTTTAAATTATTTCCCTACTTATTATATCTATTTTGGTGTAGGGAGGGGTGGTTAGGTTACGCGAGGGGGCTTAGACTTATAGTTATGCTTATAGGGCTGTTTATATAGGAACTTCTTTAAGTATATATAAGGGGGCTTTGGGTTATTGCAAAGTTTATAGGGGTTTTTATATGGGAACTTCTTTAATGTTTCTAGATCTGGCGTTATAAATTTCTGTTATATAGGGATGTAGGTGTATAGTGGTATATAAGGAGACTATATAAGGTGGGATCGTTATAAAGAACGAATCTATATACTAGCAAAGCTATTACGTAATTATAGGAAGCCTACCCCCCCTGCTAATAATTTCTTTTGTTTTTAGTTTTAGTATTTTTATAGCATTTGCGTATACCTTTAAGAGTACGTAAGCAATCTTTAGTAGTATAGGCGTTTAGTTTATTCCGTAACGTATAAGGCTTAAATATAATTAGGCTCTAGTACAGCGTAGCTAAGAGGGCGCTAGCGTAGGGTGTAGCTGATTTTTTAAGGGTATTTGGTGCCCTAAAAATTTTAGGCTGCTATAATGCCTAAATTGGGCATTGCTAGCGTAAGGAACGTTAGCGTAAAGGTAAGGCTAGTGTTAAAAAGGGAGCTATTCTAAGGAGCCGTTTCGGCTTTTTAACGCTAGTATTTTAAAATTAGACCGGGCTTTTTTAAAGGATAAAATAGGCTAACTAGTGTTCCTACTGCGCCTATATATTTGCTTAATGCATATATACTAGCTTTAGATCTAGAAGCGGAATAAAATAAATATTTAAGTGTACTTTCCTTATGGGAGCTAGGACTTATAGGAACTAATTTTATAAGCTAGGCGATCTTACAAGCTAAGTTTTGGGGTATAATTAGATAAGTAATTAAATAGTGCGAACTATGTGTAGCTGTTAGAGCACTTATAGCATTATTAGATTAGTATAGGGGTGTATATAGAAGATAGACTAGTATGTAGGATGTATTAGCATATACCTAAAAAGTGGAGTAGTGTAATTAGCGGGCTAGTACGCAGGAATATAATACTATTTAACTTTGCTTAATATAGCTTAATGAAGTATAGAGCCTTAATCTAAGCTATAGGAACACGTCCTCTAACTAAGCCTTTAATTATATAACTACTAACTGCTTTTAGGCGCTGCGGCTATATACCCCCCTTAATAAGTTACACACTCCTAGTTATTACGTCTATTTTATTAAATGCGAGCGAATGTAAGGATTAAAGATTAGGCGTAGAAAAGTCAAGCTAACCTAACGTGGCTTAGATTAAGGCTTTGTAGAGCTTAGTTAAAATGCTAAGTTATAATATAAGGAGGCAGCGTTTTCTAGTCTATAATTATTGGTTTTAGTTTATTCTATAACGTGTAAGGCTTATATAGCGAGGCTAAAGAAAAGCCCTTATTTCTTATCCTACCTATTACCCCTTTTAGACAAATTATAAAATCCCAGTCATTATATCTATTCTATTAAATACTATAATAGGATTAGATAATAACAGACTAAAGTAAAATAAAAAGTGGTAAAGAATAATGAGATAAGCGCGTAATGACTAGGAAAAAGTCCTATGTACACTAAGCGTATGGTTTTAAAGATGCATTTTATACTTAAGGGTTACTTCATAAACGTTATATCTAATCTTACCCTACTATAGGAGTTTAGAGAGATGACTACCTTAAAAATGTTTTATAAGAGTAGCTGGAGTATAGAACTTATATATGTGCTTACTAATTGCAAGCTTTTTATTCCTAAGGCAGATAAAGCATATTTTTGGTTTTTTCTCCTTATATAAGGATAACTTTGCACTCTCTAGCGCTTTAACCGCTTCTGAAATCTTAGTATCTTCTTTAATCTTAACTTAGTTAAGGGCGACATCTATTCTAAACTGTCTTTGGCGATAACTTGGCTAATATACTCTACCCTCCTTAATATTATAGTAATCTACGACTATATTAATGGCATTATTGCGTCTACGTATCTTATCTTCTAGTAATGTGCTAGGTAGTATTATAATTACTTTAATAAGGCGTTTGTGTTCGACCGATCTATTATTACTAGATTTTAAGGTTGCTTTAATATTCTTGCTAAATGTAACCCCGGAAAGTTACCGCTTAATATTAATTATAGCTTATTTGTTGTCCTAATTCTTCTTAATATTTTTTAATAGCGCATTTCTCTAACGTTGCCTTTTATTTGTGATTTCTCGGCTAAGCTTTTAGCATTCTATGCTTTCTGTGGTTTTGCGCTTAAGGCTAAGCTTTAGCTTATTTTGAACTTTAATTAAGGAATAAATATATAGGTTCTCGTTTACCAATAAGGATTATTCTATTATTAGGTGCTATAGCCGCCGCGGGTTAATTAATCGACTTATTTAGTATACTGCTTTTATTAACTTTTCTTAAGGCTCTAAGCCTTAAACGATTGCCTGTGTATCTACGCCAATACGCTATAGAAGGTAGTGCTTTAGGAATGTTTAAGCGTCGGTATGCTGTATTATTAGGTTCCGGAGGGCGTTACTTATATTACCTAGGTAGTATAGGCGTTAGAAAGGTTTTAGTAGAACTAGCTCTATATAATAGAACTTACTATTTTTATTAAATGCCTTACCTGCGCCGTAACGGAGACTATATAGGCGCGTAACCTGCCGAAATCCCGTAATTACGCTAAGGTCCTTAATCTAGGGTAAAAGAGTTAAGTATAGTAAAGGCTTGTTAAGTGAGACTTTATAGCTATAGGGGGTTTTAATTAATCGCTGAAATACGGGGATATTACCTAGGTTTAAACGGAGTGGCAGTGGTAACTTATTACGCCTAGGCTTAATATATAGCTTGCTAAGCTACTCTGCGGACGTTAGATTAGGGGGTATAAAAGCTTAGTTAGCAAAGAGAAGGCCTAGGAGAAAGACGTAAGGGCTAAGAATAAGTAAAGGGTTGAAAATAATCTTAGGAATTAGGAAAGTATTACTAGTTCTCTATAAGTATAAGGTAAGAGGAATAGGGTAAAAAGAGAACGTACGCTTTTTTTATGCTAAGATATTCCTTAGTAAATTTAAATATAAACTTAAGCACGATCTTATAAGGCCCGCCTTCTGGGTTATAAATAAGTATAACCTTTATATGTTGGTAGCATAGGTTAAGAAGAGCTTTAGGTTGGCTTGTAGTGTAAAAGCCTAGCTATAGTAAGAAATGGACTTATATCCGATATCGCCTAACTATATATCTCTTTTTTATTATAACTAAGTTAGTCTTAAGAACTAGGGCGAGATCCTCTGCGTCTATAACGGGCTTTTCTCACTTCTTATTACTTAAGTTATGTTTCTTCACCAGTTTTTAAAGTACCTAAAAAAGATATTTTAGCTTCGCCTTACTTTGCTAGGCTAAAGGAATATAATTACCTTATGCATCTAGCGGGTTAATTTACCAGTAATTTTCTTACTAGTTGCTCTCTTGTATATAAGGCGATAGTACTTTTAGTATATACTAAGCGAGCTAGAAAGCTTTATCCCGTACTATTTCCTACCCCCCTTTCCTTATTTCTAATTTAGGAGCTAGTTAAAAAAGCTATAAAGTAGCTAAAGCGAGAGGACTTGGTACGTTTTCTTGGGGTCTTTTCTTATATAGGTGCAGTATTTAGAAACGGTTAGCTCTAGGTTAAGCCTAAAAGAAAGCTATAGAACAGGTTATTACTTACTAATACTATTAATCTTTAATACGGCTAAGGAGATTCGTACTGCTATTAGCGTAGTCCTACGTCGTAAAATTAGATTCCTTAAACTCTTTTAATTGTTTAAGGTAGTATTCTGGTGGATAGTCTTAATCCTTATAAAGGCATGCTTAAGCGGGCGCTTCGCAAGCATCGTTAGATTTAGTAATGCTATTAGCGTCACAGTTAATGCTACTGTTGGCGTTGCAGTCGGCGTTACTATCGGCATTACTGTTGGCATTACTGTTAAAGACGGTCGGTTCTGTCCCGTAGCTGTTACCGTCGCTATCCGTGTCTATATACTTATTGTTAGTAACGTTAAATAATAAGCTATAATCTAATAATTAAGCGCGCCGTATTCTAGGGAGCTAGAAGAGAACTTACGGTAGTGGCAGTAGGAGGGACCTAGAGGGCAATAACGGCGGGAAGGATTTAAAGAGTAATATGGGGTTAAGGAGATGGGGGGGTAGAGAATAAGAGAAACGGGGCCTAGATTAAACGGATTAGAGGTAGGAGCTATAGAGTATATATAGCTTTAGCGCCAGGCGCGTGGAAGAATTATAGTTTATTTATTAAAAAGTAAAGGGCATAGAGCGGTAAGCGAGAGGCTTAACGTTAGACCGGTAAGTAAGAGGCTTAGGGTGGCGGGGAGTTTTAGTGATGTGACCTCCAAAAATGGCAACAGAACCCTCTAAAACCGGCAGTTAGATCTCCATTTTCTTTTTTAATAGAGTAAAATACTAGTTCTTCTAGTACTTTTATATATTATATTACGGACTTTATATTAGCAGTAGTCGTACTACTAAAAAGAGATAAAAAGGGTTAGTTAAGATAATATAGGAGATATTAGAACCGATCGAGCTATAAAATAAGGGGTAGCCGAGTTATGTAGCTGGTTACGTTATAAGTTCGGAATATAAAAATATAAAAACGTAAGAACATAGGATATACTAACGCACTTAGTATATTTTTTTGGCGTAGTATTATATATTTAAAGGACTATAGTCCCTACCTAGATAGTTCTCTTCTCTATAGTAAATCTTAGAATATAATTAGAGTTAATCTATTAGGTAACCTACTCTACTAGTTATGTTTATATTATTAACTTTTTTATTTACCTATATACCCAGCCTATTAATAAGTCTATAATATTATTTCCGATAAGGCTTTATTATATATTTATTACTAAAGTTACTGTATTAATAAAAGTTAAATAATATACCACCTAAAGTACTAGTTACGACGCTATTAATAGTAGTAGCTACTTTATAATTAGGAGGAGACACTAGTATAAGGGATAATAACTTATAGGTGGTTATAATAAATTAACTTAGAAGTATCGTAGAGTAAAATAATACTAATAATTAAGCGCTACTTTAATAACTATAAGATATAAAGAAAGAAAAGGTTAAGATACTATTAATTAAGTGGTTTATAGGAGAAAGCATAAGCTTAAAGGATTTCTTATATAGATACGATTAAAGATTTAGTATATAAAATGCAAGCTTATAGATATAAGCGAGTAAGTAGCGTATATAGGACTATTCTTAACGGGTTAGGTATTAGAGTGGTTTAAACCCTATCTTATGGAGATATAGGCTAATAAATTAGTAACAACTAACTTAGAAGCGTAGTATATATTCTTAAGCTAGAAAGGATTTGCTAATAAACTTACGCAAATATATAGAGATCTAGAATTAATAGTAATAGCTAAAGGAAAACTATATCAACTTATATAAAGGGGATTAGTAATAGACTATATAACGTAGTTTTAGACACTAGTGGTATAGTATAGAAGGGGATTAAAGGCTAAAGTTTAGGCTACTATAATACTAATAGACGATTTAAGCGATATAAGAGAGCTAATTAAATAAGCTATTAAGGTGGATAACTAACTATACTAAAGCGGTAAATTTAGTAGAATATAATAAGAACTAACGTATATAAAGAAGATGTAATAAATGTCTAAACTATAGTATAGCGTAGAGCTAATAGACCTAAGCGGTACTAAAGAATTAAGAAAATAAAATAAAAGACTATAAAAACCTAGAGGACAAGGATTAAGTAATTAAGGATTTAAGGAGTAGAGGCTAAACTAGGGATCTTAATAGTAGAAGATATTTAGGCGGACTTTATAGCAAGACTAGTAGTTTAAAGATAGAGCTTATATATAATGTAAGGAAATAGGTTATTTTACTAAAGACTATAGAGATAGTTAGAATAACTATATAATAAAGGAAACTAAACTAGTAGATAATATATGGACAATGATAGCTATACACCCCCTAAATGATACGCGTACACCCCCCAATTGATACGCATACACCCCCCACCTCATTTGGTTTAGATGCTTCCCCATTAAGTTAGATGCTTCCTTATTAAGTTAGAATATCACGTATGTTTAACTTATTTGCGCCTATATCGCGAAAATCAAAGTACGCGCCACGCAAGTTTTATAACTGCAACATCACGATTAAGTATTAATATTAGTTATTGTATAAGTAGTAGGGTCTAAATTTGGATCGCGGCTAAGTTAATTAATTAGATTGCGCAGTGTTTTATAAGGCATCGCGCAAACTAATTTAGGTACTGCTACCTGCTTTATGCCCACGCGCCCACGCGCGCGCCTATAGGACCCAAATTAACATCTCTACTTCGCATCTAAGGGCCTATAATTGTAGAGCGTCGCGGCGGTTGGCCAATTAACCCTATAACCGGCTCTACAATTACAAATCGCGTCGACAGATCTACTCGTAGAGAGCCCTTAGCATTTGAGTAAAATACTAGCTATAGGCTCGCACTTTCATTTTCGTGATGCAGGCGCAAACAAGTCAAACGTACGTGATATTCTAACTTAATGGGGAAGCATCTAAACTAAATGAGGTGGGGGGTGTATGCGTATCAATTGGGGGGTGTACGCGTATCATTTAGGGGGTGTATGGCTATCATTGTCCTAAATTTAAAAGTTAATGTTTAATGTTCAATGTTCAGATGCGGCAATATTCTACTTTAGGAAACCCATTAGCTTAAAAAGGGAAGCGGTCTACTAGTTCGTGCAAAACTTAGGCTCGTGCAAAACCCCGGGAGCCACGTTAAAGCTGGAATCAGGTATCGCCGAGAACAGCCAGAAAGTCGCAAGGTCAATATCAACTTGAGGTGGAGCAATTAGAGCGTTGGCGTTACAGTCAACAAAAAATAGGGCCAAATACGCAGCATAGTTATCCAGGACCCTAAGGGTACTAGACCTCAAACCCTCTATAATTCCTGTTAGCTATCGCAAACTTGAATCTTTCTCAGGCATGCCTTACCATATTCCGAAGCCATTTTCTAACTCTCAGTGGCCTGACAGCTCATCAAGGAATAGGAATTGTCCAGCCACCGCTCCAGCGGCGACGAGTACAATAGTAACCCATTTATTGGTGAACCTGTACAAGACTGCCAACGCAACCGTGAAAAGTACTGCTGCAATTCCTGATTGCGCTGCCTTGGCGATGGCTACTTCCACCGGCTTCATTTGGAAATCCCGCTCCGTCCCTTCAATGCTCGACTTGAGGATTTGAAAGCTGATGACAGCAATAACGCCGATGACTGCTCCGCAAAGCCCATCAAAAAAGCTAGAGAGGAACTTGTGGCGTGTGAGTTATCACAGTTTAAGGTCGATAGGTGAAGGGTATGGGACTGATGCGTACCTTGTTGTGAACCAGCTTCTCAAGCAACGAATGGCCAGCAATAGTGAACAAAAAGCAGGGGGAAAACATCCCCAATGTTATAACAACCGCTCCGGCAAACGCCTTACTCAACCCACCATCTGTATTACCGCCCTGAAACCCAATAAACGTAGCGAAGATAACAAGTGGCGCTGGTAGGACGTTCCCAATGGCAATACAGTCGATGAAGACTCGCTGAGGCAGCCATCCACCTTTCAAGACTGCTTCAACCTGTACAAAGGGAATAGCGGTGTAGGCGCCGCCGAATGACAATGTACCCGCAACAAGGCCGAGAACAAAGAGGTTGATCAGCGAAGGGGTCTTCGCAATTCCAAGGGCCAGGGATACCGGTGATGGGACGCCTCGAAAGACGGCATAAATGGCATATCCGACATATTGAAGGATGAATAGTATGCTAGCTGGTACCCATAGCCGGCGAGCGATGAACATGTAGATGATGCCGTATAGGCCGAGAGAGATGAAGCTACGCAAAGTCAGTCCAGTTTGCCCATATATCTTTAATTCATAAGAACACCAACATGTTTAGGCGCAGAGTTGAATTAATTGCTATGCAGATTGCTACGATAACAAGGAACGGATCCACCTTCTTCGTGCCATGTTTGATGACGGAGTGGTCTGCTATCTTGTGCGTAGCTTTGAAGATCTAATTTATGTCAGCGACGGCTTGCATCGAAGCACAGCCAGCAGTTCTCAAATTCGGCATACCATAGCGGCAACGATAGGTTGCAATGCTCGGAAACTGGCATTAAAGTACTTGTTTTTGAGACCGGCCAAAGTATACAAGTAGCTTGCTGCCAACATCAGTATAAAACCAGGCAAAATAAAGGCTAAGCCTGCAACGATTCCTCCGACTCTGCCAGCACTCAAGCAACCAAAGAACATGCAAAGCTCAGCTGCTTCTGGTCCAGGAAGGATCTGGTAAACAGCAAAAACGCGTTGAAACCGTGCAAGGGTGATCCATTTTTCTTTGATTACGATCTGCTCTTTGATTAGAGCGATCTGAGCGACCGGGCCACCCCATGCGAAAAGACCGAAGTTGTAGAAGAAGTACCAGAAAAGGCGGAGCAGAGAGAGCTTTGGCGCGTTTGAGTAGGTCAGTTCGTCGTCTTCGGTATTGGGCGAGCTGGTGGATTGGTCGACTTCGGACACTCCCTTCGTTTCAGTGGGATGGGGATGGTTTGACTGATGCAAAGCCTCGACGTCTTGGCCATCGGATTTGGTTGAAGTCTGAGGCGAGGTAGGATGTGCCATGGATAGATCGAAGAGCAAGCGATTAGAAAACTTGGGAAATATAGAAAGATGCAATAGCGATAGGAAGATAATGTCAATAGATTAAATCCTATTATCAAGGCCATGATGGGCATATATATATGTAGGAGGTAAATTATTGGAGCAGAATATCGGCTTGAAAGACGGACTGCTGGATGCTGATTGGTTATTCACAACTGCTTACAAGATCGTCAGGACAACGGCTCTCTCCGGTTTTCCAAAGGTCTGCCGTCGGGTTGTCCAATCAGAGATTCCCAGTCCGTCGCCGGATCCGCACACCACTGCAGCCACGCTTGGCATGGGCTGGCATCTAGACTCAAATCGGCCATGCGATTTCGCTTGTTGCTCATAACGCAAAAAGCAGCGCCTGTGCTGCAAACGTTTCCTTGTTCCACAATGAGTCGCTTGCATCCCGCCACCTCAGACATCAATTGCCTCTTTCATCATGGGCAGAAAACCGGCATCTCGCCAGGAGACGAACACTGAACGTGCTTCCCGAGTGAGAGACAACAAACGCCGACATCGTGCTCGCCAGAAAGAGTACATTTTAGACCTTGAGCGCAGAGTGGCGGAGACACGCGAGCAGGGAGTTCATGCGACGAAAGAAGTGCAGCTTGCCGCCCAGAGAGTCACGCGAGAGAATGCAAAGCTGAGAGACTTGCTCAGAAGGACAGGATACACTGACGACACCATTAATGCTTGGGTGAGGGAGGATAGATGCTTGCATGGCGCGGAGCGCCATCAGCTCGTGTTAGAATTGACGTCGGAGAAGAGTGTGCAGAAAGTGGTATCAGCCTGTGAGTCACAGAGAGGAAGGAAGCTTGAAGCTCGGAATGTCAGCGTCAAGGAGGGAAAACCAGTCCTGATGAAGATGTCTGAGAGCGGAGAGTGCTTAACTAAGGTTTCTCCCCTGGTGGAATCGCGCAATAAGAAGTCGGAAGTGTCACCCACCCAAGTGTCCGCGGCTATATGCACAAAATCCTCCTCCCCACCTCAATATCCCAACAGTGCGGGAGCTCCTTGCAAACTCCTTACCTTGCTTGCGAAGAATCCAGCTGCCGATATCACGCAAGTGCCGCTTTCGACAGAATCGGACAACCAACCATGTAAAATCAGCAAACCCGAAGACTGCAGCTCCGATGGTATAGAGTGCTCTACTGCGTACAAGATACTCATGCAGTTTGCCACTTCTGACGAAAAGATGGACAAAATTGCGGCGGCGTTAGAGAGCGGATGTACGCCATCTGCGGCAGGTGGATGCAAGGTGAAGAAGAGCGTGGTGTGGACGGTATTAGATGAAGAATACACTTGACTTTATTCCACAAATGCTGTCAGGGTTGGGCCTTGTATGAATAGCGACGATCATATGGATGATTTAATTGTTAAGAGCGTTAAGAGCTTTAAAGAATATATCCTCTGTGTCATTCATTGCGGTACAAGTCCCTTGGGCTGACTCGATCAGTGCTTAGTATGATTTGCAGCGTCCGCTGGATCCCAGGCCTCTGGCACATATTCATCTATGTGTTGTATGTACTCGCCTCCAGCGGTAGCCCATCCCAGAATGCCTTCAAAAAGAACAAGACTTTGGATCTCTGAGTCATTTTGCTGCTTTAGGTAGTCGCCAAACCACGCGGCCGCTCGATTTCCATGGCCATGAGATGTAGCTATCAATGCAATTAGTTTAGCTCCAACAAGTGATTGCCAAGCGTATAATGTTTGGTGATGTGCAGAAAACTTACTGCAATACCATATCACAGTTTTGATGCTAGCGTTTCTGAAAAGCATGTGTAGAGCCGGGAGTGCTGCGTGTAAGCTCTCTATAGGAAGATTGATGGATCCACGGATGAAGCCACCCTTGTCCTGTCAGATGAAACCAAGCCGTAAAATCGGAAGAGGGCGGTTCAAAAGTACCGTGTGATCTAATCGCCTCAAGTCAACCACAACAAAGTCTCTGCCCGGGGTTTTCCCCTAAGTGATCCATGCTAGCAGCTCTTGTCTTGATATGGTCGGGGGTGTTTTGGTTGATGGCTTAGGATACGCATCATACTAACTGGTTCGCAATGCTGATCGAGGTTCTTCGGCGCTCATGGCGTATATGGAGAAGAACTATACTGAAGAAGAGAAATTGGTAAATGAGATGGTAACACACGGCTCAGCAGAGGAATGAACCGTATTTAAGTTGGACGTCCTGCAAGCTCGTAGCGTGTAGGAGAAGGTACGATTCTGTGATCAGTCACTGAAGATGCGCCATTGGTTCTTGGCCATGCACATAAGACGACATCGGCCGCAAAATCCAAACACCAAGATGCGGCAAGAATCGATAAAGATCTCATGCCTCTAGTTACTGGATCGGGCCCGCATCGGGTGGCTACCACGCTGGGCACAACGGAGAATGGAATTGCAAAATTGTATTCAACAGAAGCGGCCGACTTCAAATGAGGAATAGTTCAGCATCGCTCTTTCGACAGAATTTTACGAAAGTGCTAGCGCCGATGGACCCTCTTAGTGCGACTAAGGGAGCGACTGCTAAAGCTGTTTCGACTCTAGACTGCACATTGATGGATCTGCTTGATGCCACAGCTAGCATTATTGCCATTCTTCAGCTCTCGAGCAAGGTCCTCGTTTGTTTGAACGACGTTAAGGATACTTCAAAGCATCGCGCAGAGTGTGCTATTGAGGGCTCGCCTGCTGTCTCCTTCTCAATATGAGACAAGTTGAACCACGTGTACTGGGAGCTCGCGACGATGATTAACGTTGGAGTTTGCTGAAGAACGTATAGTAGACCACTGAGATATTAGCAGCTGCTCGTTACCTCAGCAAGCTCAGACCGTAGAATCAATTAGCGGACCTACGTATATCCGCAAGCGGATATCGCTAACCTTTTTTGTCAAAAAGTTGATTCTATGGTCTGGGGACTTTCGCGAGGTTTATTTATTAAGCGATGCGACTTATTTTGTATGTAGAGCAGTCACCTTCTTCAACGAAATTAATCTACACCCCCACAACAGCTATTATCTCAGAAATACCGTCAAATTGATCCGCAGAAGCAGCTCTATAATCGATCAGTATATCTACTCCGTACGCCTCCACGATATCTAGTAGAAAGCGCCGCCGAATGGGCGATTCGCCTACTCAGGGTCTGCACGAAGCTCCGCACAAAGCCCTGCGTACGGAGGCTCTGCACGAAGCTCTGCACGAAGCTCTGCGCGAAGCTCTGCACGAAGCTCTGCGTACAGAGGCTTTGCATATGGAGGCTCTGCACGAAGCTCTGCACGAAGCTCTGCACGAGGCTCTGCACGAAGCTCTGCACAAAGCTCTGCGTACGGAGGCTCTGCATGAAGCTCTGCACGAAGCTCTGCGTACGGAGGCTC
>Ga0307515_10001724_pt1 | contig 48663 bp, 56 predicted proteins | sample 17_EM_MG_FD_194513 | JGI IMG/M metagenome (GOLD analysis project Ga0307515, IMG submission 194513) | Populus trichocarpa ectomycorrhiza microbial communities from riparian zone in the Pacific Northwest, United States - 17_EM | ecosystem: Host-associated > Plants > Roots > Unclassified | place... | reverse complement strand
GATACATAGATACATAGATGAGAATACAACCTGAATATATGAGTTTTAAAAGTTCCCAAAGAAGATGTTGTTTTTCCCAGTATGCTCTACTGTGATTCGAGGTGCTCCCAGACGCTCCCAGGTTTGTCGCCGGCCCTCCCAGGAGCTCTGCTATGCACCGCGACCCGTCGCCTGGGCGACGGGAAGCGTGTAATTCTCCGTCAGAGGGTATGAGGTTCCGTCAGAGCCGTCGGAGCCGTCCGGAACACCCGGGTGTTTCAGATGGAAACTAGAGTTGTTGCTGATGTATGTCGTAGAGAGTATATTGCCAGAACTGGTTGCAGCTTGGGTGAACACCATGTGTGCAAAAAGCATTAATATCAGTTTTCTCCAGAAGCTCCAAGTCCATATAACAATCTTTTCAGGTATCAAGCGGTAACGATATTAAATTCCTCCTTATGTCAACTCGAGGAATTTCACACACTGCATCAGCAAAGGGACATTTGTCATTGGAAGCCTTTAGAAGTATGTGAGAGTTGTTGGACTAGAATCCCAGGGTGAGATCTCAGAGTTGATGGGACTGATACAGTGGCCTTTAGTTACACCTGGAAGTACTGGCAAAAATTGACATGGACATAGGAGGTCTGGTGACAATGTAGGGAGCACCTGGGCAAGCAGGCGGCCAGCCTGGGAGCACCCTGAATTACTGTAGAGGAGTCTGGGAAGAGTAATATATTCTTTGACAATACTTCTGTTGCACCATGACATTGTACTTAATACTCATTGTTGAATAATTTTACAACTTATGTATTCAGCTGGTGTTGTCATCTATGTATTGATGTATCTATATATCAATGTAGCTATTCATTTATCCATTTATCCATCTGCACAGCATCTATTTGTGAAGTCGCAGCAAGTGGTGCTTCAGAGCAATCAGCGGCATGCGTAGAAAGTACTAGTCAGTTCACATAGAGAGACTATTGGAGGGTGTGATTATGTTAACTGAGAGATACATATGGAGGACATAACTGTGTGAACATAGAGATGCACTGTGCAGACTGTTGTTGGGTTAATGTAGAGATGCACTTTGAGGAGTTGGTTAAGTGAACTGTGAAATACACTTCAGAGGATGTTATTGGATAAACTTAGTGATCTCCATAGAGACTTTCATTGATTGAGCTCACAGATACGCTTGTAGGCGATGAAAGAGTGATTTGAGAGATTCAGTTGGAAGCCAATGATCAGCTGACATTGAGATTCACTGTGAACCAGCAATTGAGCGAGTGTGGAGATTGATATGGGAGCTGTTATTGTGTGATTCTAGTAATGCACATGGAGTCAGTAATTGAGCAGAAATGGAGGTTTGCTTGGAGGCAATTGATCGGGAGGCAGTCAATCTGCAGGCAGTCAATCTGCAGACAGTCGTACTGGAGTCAGTTGAAATGGCAACAGTCGATGAGGAGGCAGTCAATCTGAAGGCAGTGGACCTAGAGTCAGTCAATCTGCAACCAGTCAATCTGGATGTGGTTAATGTGGGGGCAGTCAATCTGGGGGTGGTTGATGTGGGGGCAGTCGATCTGCAGTGGGTTGATCTTGAGGTGGTCAGGCTATAGGACATTGATCTGGAGGCAGTTGTTCTGGAGATGGTTGATCTGCAGGGGGTTGATCTGCAGGCGGTTGATCTGTACATAGTCGATCTGCAGGTGGTTGATCTGCAGGTGGTTGATCTGCAGGTGGTTGATCTGCAGGTGGTTGATCTGCAAGCAATTCATCGTCAAGCAGTTCATCCTGAGGTGGTTGATCTGGATGCAGCCAATCTGGAAACAGTTAATCTGGTGGCGGTCAAACTGGAGGCAGTCAATCTGGAGGGAGTTGATCGGGAGGCAGCTTATCTTGTGGGAGTTGAACTGGTGGCTATTGATCTTGAGGTGGATTATCTGGAGGCAGTCAATCTGGACGTGATTGATCGGCAGGTAGCTGATCCTGAGGATGTGGATCTGGACGTGGTGAATCTGACAGAGGTTGGTCTAGAGGCGGCAGATCTAGAGGCGGTTAATCTGGGGATGGTTAATCTGGATGTGGTAGATCTGGAGGCGGTTGATCGGGAAGTGGGCGATCTCAAGGCAGTTGCACTGGAGACTCTGGATATGGTTGTCAACCATCTTGAGGTGGTTAATTTGGAGGTGGTTAATCAGGAGGCAGTCAATCTACTGCAAGTTAATCTGGAAGACATCAATCAAGTGGGAGATGCAACTGGTGTTGAGAATCTATTTATAACCTAATTCTGAACTGTGGGAAACTGTGGATCATTGACTTTCAGCCCATTGAAACTAGCTACTGGTAGGGGTTTAGTAGTCTAGGTGATAATCAAGGGAGATGGGCTGCAAGTGGGAGACTGGCTGCAATGGGGAGACAGTTATACCTGGGTGGATACTGTGATTAAGTGTTAAGTCATATTTAGGACATAAGCTGGCAGAACCAGGATTACTAAACTTTGAGTTCTTGCAAGATGTTAGAGTTGTGGATGAGAAAGAGAGAGTTGGTAGTTGAAATTGGAATGATTACAGAGGATAGGAGGGGATATGGGAATTCTGAGGTATCACATGCCATAATGAGATTGGAATACTTCTTTTCAGTAAGCTTATGAGGTGGATTGGGAATCATACCTACTATATATTATGTGGCAAATCAACCTCCACACGATTTTCTCTCAAGTCCCTGATTCCCATCATGATTTCCCCAATCCTTTATCATCTCTCAACATTTTGCCTACAATTCTATCAATCTCAGAGAATGCTAAGTTAGGTTATCCCTCACCTATCATGTCATGGCATCATGATGAGTTAACAATGAGTGCAGAATACACTCAAGGTCAGTTGTCTCCAGCTTCCAGCCAGTGTTTTTTCTTCTATCTCTCATCACTCAGTGCATGTTATGATTTACTTCTCTCCAAATATATTGGATAACAAATCATCCACTTAATAGAGTCAGCTCTGATCTTGCCTTCCTCCCAAGGTACTGATTCCAAATCACTTCCCTGCAAGTACACCTCCAGTGTTACTCGATTACAATGTATGAAATGCACCTTCACACTCACAAGACCATGATATGCAATGTGGCTTGGAACTCACTCAACTGCTGCTTCAAAGTTCATTTTAATGTTTAGTAGATCATGCCCTTCAAGCTCATATGTAAGTTCACATCATTACTTCCTTCAAGTACATGTCCTAACTAACTCCACTATGGCCTGCAAGTCAATCATTGAACTCAGTTGATGATGGGATCCTGAACATTTTCAAGCTTGCTCAATCAAGGACACAAAGTTCATCTCTCACTTCACAACTTTGCATTCCCAGAGGCATCTGGTCAGGTGTCTGAGAATAGTTTGTGAGCCTCCACTACCATGTGAACATAACTAAATTGATTTGTATTGAAAATATATATGTAATTCTGATTCAGCAAATTATCATGTGATTGGAAAATACCAATATCAAACAAAGAGCAATACTATTAAAGTAATAGCTTGTGGTTATAAGCTCTGTCACTGTAATCACAACTGTTGTGACAATACAGCACCAAGATTAAGGTCTTCTGCACACCTACACAGAGGTTTCCGCTTCTCTCAAAGTTTTCTACAGTCCTGTGCAGAAGTCTTGGCTGCTCCAAAGTCTGGATATTTTATAAGTCATATTTCATAGCCAGTTGTATGCACCTCCATAACTGCAGGTGACTTCATGAGCAATTGAGAATATGCTTCCAGGGTCTTAGAGCACTTTGGTGTTCGTTAAGGGGACATAGGACCCTTGAGATTCATATAGGAGTACCAGTGATACTTAGTTCAGTATCTGGGCGATATGCATGTGGCTTTGGGAATGTGTTACATATCGCTGATAATTGTATAAGCCAGTTGAGACTTGAACAATCATCACTTGTTCTAGACAATCCCCAACCAAGGTAGCCAACAGAGGGTAACATTATCACTAGGATTAAGTAGCTCCATCCCAACCCATGATGGGATCAACAATATCAAGATACTTTGGTGGGACAGTACACATCCAACCATGTTAGGCTATTCTTTATTAACATTTTTGGCATTCTCCAGTGGACATGGATTCAGCTTGTTGAGAACCCAGCCAAGTATTCCAGGTGTTCAGTGGACTACATGTAGCATATTACCAATTGTGGGGTAAAGTAGTAAGATATCCAGGGCACACAAGAACATGATCAAATGAGTCAAGCTGGATATACCAATAACTGCCCCAAATGTCGCCGTGGCAGGAAGACTCTGGACTGATGTAGTGGCCTGCAGGTGGACCTGGGAGCACTGGCGATAAATCTGCAACCACATAGGAGGTCTGGTGACAACCTGGGTAGCACCTGGGTGTACTGGCCAGAAGCCTGGGTGAACTGGAGAATGAAGGCAAGAAGCCTGGGAGTACCTGGAATTGCTGTAGAGCAGTCTAGGACAAGCATCATGTTCATTTGCAATGCTGCAGTTGTGTCTGGAAAATGTAGTTACTACTTATTGTTCAATGATGTTCAAAACTCATGAATTCAGTTTATATTGTCTTCTATGTATCTATGTATCAATGTATCTATGTATCTATATAGCAATCCATCCACATAAGGTATAGCTCAACTCACTGCAGGTGGTACTTGAGAGCAATTCAAGGTGCACCTGACAATGGAAAGCGAGTGAACTTTGGGATGTTCTTGGAGGCTATGATCAAGTGAGTCTGGAGTTTCAATCGGAGGCTGTGATCAAGCGGGTTTGGAGACGCACATAGAGGGCAAGATCTTCTAATCTTAGCAATGCTCATGGAGGCTGTGAGTTAGGGATTTGGGAGATGTACTGACAGCCCGAGATCATGTGCACAGAGAGATTCACTTGGACGCAGCTATGATACGAACTTAGAGCGGCACTTGGAGGCCGTGATGGAGCCAGGTTGGTCATTCAGTTGTTGGCTGAGATGATGTGAATTTCAAGAGGCACATGGAGGACTTGATTGAGCGAACACAGAGTTGTACTTGGTGGGCATGATTGTGCGAACTCAGAGATGCACTGGAATGCCATGATTGAGCAAGTTTGGAGATGAACTTGGAGGTCATCATAGAGCAATATGGTAGGAATTCTTGGAGGCAGTTGATCTGAAGGCGGCAGATCTGAAGATGCTTGATCTGGAGGCAATAGATCATGAAGCAGCACATCTGCAGGTGGTAGATCCTCAGGAGGTCGAACAGGAGGAGGAGGTAGATTAGGAGGAGGTAGATCTGAAGATGGTAGATCTGGAGGCAGTAGATCTGGAAGTGGTAGATGTTGAGGCAATAGATGTGGAGGCTGTCGATCTGGAGGCTGCCAATCTGGAGGAGGTTGATCTGTGGTTGCTTGATTGGGAAGTGTGATTGGTGCTGACACTCTATTCTTAAGTCAGTTATCTCGCAACCATGGGAATGTGATGAGTTGGCTTTATGTTTGAGCTCTCATAAAGAGCTGGATGCTGGCCATCGATCTGTAGGGCGGTAGGACGGAACTTGTAGCTCCATTGTGCAGTCAACTCGTAATCGTCATAAAGCAGGGAACAAAGTCCATATTGAGTGGATACTGTACTCAGTGTATGCTTGCACAGTGTGTATGCTGCATTGGAGGTATGCAGTACTCATGTATACTGTACTTGGTGTATGCTGTACTTGGTGCATGCTGTACTTGGTGTATGCTGTACTTGGTGTACGGTGTACATGGTGTATGCAGTGTTTAGTGTACGCTAAACTCGGTGATAACTAATAAGGATTGCCAGGGGATATAGACTAGGATGAGCTCACATTGTGTTCTACATTGATGTTAGAGTTGAGGACAAGAAAGCAGGATAGGGGATGATAATGATAATGATATGGCAGATATTAGGGGATAATTGAAACGATTGGCATGATGTCCCTGCTTGGGTTTAGAATATCTGGTCTCAGTGTGCAAACCTTGCGGATTGGTTGATGTATCTGCCATATCAGGAATTGTAAATTGACCTGTACAAGACATTGTCATAAGTTTCAGTTTTGCAGGATAATTTCCCCCATTTCCTCTCATTCCTCTCTTTCTTGTTCTCAACTTAACCATCACCTAAGAAATCCAAGATAAGTCATCCCTCTCTATATATTACGATGCCATCATCATCAAAATGTAGAATGGTTGGAAAGTCATCACTCAACAATTCACCAATTTGGACCAGGCACACCAATTCTTCCCAAAGCTCGCAGAAGCTCCCGCACTGGATGCATGCAAAACAATGTGCTCAAAGGTGCTCTGGGACAACTTTCAGGTAGTGCTGAATGCGTCTGAAGTAGCAGAACATAATACACGCATATTCTAAAGAGTATGAAGATGTCTTCAGAATGCTATAAAATCAATCCTTTCAGTTGGTAAAAATTTAGAGCTGCTGGGACTATGAAAGTGATCACCAAAATAATTCCGGTGCACCTGGAGCCAGACTCCTCTGGTGTGATAATAAATAATGAATATGTCACATAGTACAATTCGATAAATCATCTTATAGTTACACACCTGATTGATCCATTCTAATCTAACTAACATAAAGTCCTGTAGCCATCAAATTCCACATGATAATTTAAAAGTCACACGCAATCGATGCCACCCAATGCAGTATTCTCCAGCACCCAATGTGCTGGCCCAACTATCTCACTGACAGACACAATGTGCATCATATGCATCTGTTTGACAACCCGGAAAAACCAGGTAAGCCAATCAGCCCAACCCTGCAGATTCTTCTACATTGTTGCAAATACCACCCCATAGTCTTGAGCTTGAGGACATAATACCCATTGTGGAGTCTTCTTGCACCTGTTAGAAAATGTCAATATTGGTTTCCCAGCTGGCAGGCTCACCAGAAGTTGGAGGTTCTGATTTGGTGGAGTCCAGCTGAAGTATAATACAGCAAAAGAGGGAATTTGTCCTTGGAAGGTGTCCTCAAGGTCAGTCTCTTCACTTTGCCAATACTGCACCCTGATGTGATGAGCATTTAGCATGATCCCTTTGTTGGCATTTGTAAATTCTACCTTGCAATCTAGTCCCAGATGCTCAACAGAAGTTGTGGTGTGAAATGGTTGATGCTAATACAACTGCCCATTGTGGAGTTCAATTAATATACTGCCTATGAGTACAGTCTCATCATATCTGAGTGCCAGTTCACAAACATCTTGTCCCCAGTGCTCTTCAATTTGCATGCAGGATAGCAGTCCTGAGTTGGGAATTCTCAAATCTTCTAATGCATTTGTAAGTGAGAATAATTTGATACTTCTGCACACTGTGCAGATATGGGTTGCTTTCGATTGATATACCGTCTGTGACCCGGGGTGGATAAAGGGCTTGTCATGAATTGTCTAGAGATGTATAACATAGGCTCTGAGTGAACCTCGCCATGTATTGGTAGTGGACAGTAGATTGAACACATTTGTTGTATTAATATCATACCAGTCTTGTAGTATAGGATGTGACCGGGTCTCCTCGAGATGTTCAAGTCTAGTACAGTAGTCATTATGTAACAGTATCTGTCGAGTGTAATTGAGTTTGTTGCTAGATCAATATGCCTCTTTCACGTTGGCAATCTGAACTTGTTAGTAAATTCCGAGGTATAAATTTCAACCAAACCCATTCGCCATATTGAGTCTTATATATGGCTCACAACTTTCATCTTTGCATATTTGCTGTGTATTTCACATTGCTCAATGGTTTTCCAAAGCCCCTGAATGCAACAGTCTCCCACCAAGCTTTAAATACGATCAAGTGGATGGATAATTCCTTCTTGAAGCACTTCTGTTCATTCAAGGTGATGCCATATACCTCCCTCCCCAGCTGGTCAGTAAGCTACGCCATATCAGCCAAGCACTAAGTCACGGCTTCTGTCTCAGCATTGGATAGACAGATCTGAAATTGCAGTCAACTATTGGGGGTGATGTTCGTCACCCTGTAAGCTTTGTCTTCACCAGCTGTTTTCATCAGAGCATGTTCATTGGCCAATTTACTTCTGGGATCTCTTGTGTTGGTCCCAACTTCCAGCAATAGTTGTTGCTCCTGAAGTTGGAATAACTTATCGAAAAGGCTGGGTTTAACAGGTGTCACTTGATGGATTTCATGCTCCAATCACTCTTTGCCTTCTGATGATTAGCATCTGCCCAAGTGGTTGCGGCTTGTAGGGTACTATTTCAGTGCACCTAAAATTGCCTACAGGCTACACTCAGTTGAAACCTGTTTAGTCCCAAATATAAGGACTCCCACCACAGCATGAATTTTCCGAATCTGATGTTTGCATAACTGTTGGCATTCCCTTGCCAACAGGTCATCAACTTTGGCCTTTGCAGACTTTGGCATTTTCTTTACTTGAAAAATACAATTACTGCAGTTAAACTGCTTGAGTGCATCGTCCAGTGCTTTGAGGAAAAGATCCCAGTGATTTTGTAGGCTAAGAAGTAGGCAGAATTTAGATGATACACATACAGCATCCATTACCACTTCATCAGAAGCTGTTTCCAGCAATGTTTTTCCATCATCCTTGGAGCTAAACAAAATTGGAGAGCAACTCACAGCCAGTGTTCTGATCATTCCACAACTCTCTGCAACTTGCGAGGTGCCACTTTTGAATGAATCAAATGGTTTTGAGAGGTGCAGAAGACCAGAATATCGGGGTACCAGTGAGAATGGATTGTCAACCTGATTCTTCAGATTTCTAGATTTCAGATATTTGAGTAGCCAGTGCAATGCATCCTTAACTAAACCCAGGAGGAGCTGATGCTATTCATCAGGCTGACAAAGTGGATAACCAATGCAGAGAGGAAATTGCCAGAACTGGTTGCGGATAAGGTGGACACATACAGTGTGCAGAGTATTGATAGTAGTATCCTAAAACAGCACAGAGTAAATATGCTAGTTTCTTGGGCGATCGAGTGATCACAAAGTTGAATGCCGAGTTGGCATACCTTTCAGAATTTCACATATCGGGTATGAGCCATATGACACCTGAGTGACTATCCCTTGTTTCAGACAATTCCAGACCCAGAGAGCTAATAGATGGTAACATTGTAACCGGAATCCCTCTGCACTATCCCTTCTCTAGCCAGGACCATTGGTTGCAGAATGCGTTGGTTGAGACAACATAGCTCCAACCGTGACATGCTATGGTTAGTCAATGTCTCAGGCATGTTGCGGAGGATGTGGAATGAGCTCAAAGGGTTGGCAGGAACTTGTTTGAGATATCTGGCGGAAACCTATTTGCCTATTACCAATTGTGAGATATAGTGCCCAAGTGTGTTGACTGCCCAAGACATTGGTCATGTGGTTATAATTGAATGAATGGCTGATTGGCACAAATGTCGCTTCAGTAGGAAGTTGATTATTCGTATCCAACCACCAATCACCCGTATTCAACTTGCTGTAGATTCAACGACTCTCTCAGTCAGCACAGCAATGCTGTTCAAACTGCAGGTTTGCCCAAAGTGGGAAATGTGCCGAGAGGATTTGGGTAGATTTGAGAATATCCCACAGGTAGAATGTTTCAAAGACATCCAAGTCATCTTCAATCCAACTATCATCAGCAAGGCAGAAATCAAGTTACGAGAGGAGATATCCCAGGCCATCTGCAGAGTGGAATGATCCATCATTGATGTTTATCAGTCCAGGCCTCAGATGGAGATCAATCGCCATATTAATTTGCTGGCTAAATGATTAAGGCTACTGAAAGTCATGTGCAGATCAAAATCAATGCCATGGATTCCATTGTTCTGAGTACTTCTGATGTTAGTTGTACAATCCAGCTGCTTTCCCATATGCATTCCCTCCCCACATTTTCCACTCAAACTATCTCCCAATGGGCCTTTGTCTGGGTTGGATCAGGGGTAAAGGTGAAATCAGGTTACTGAGGGTGAATTGGTTCTTCGTCGGAAGTATCATCAAGTGGTGGTATATCCAGTACGTTGGTGATCAGTATATTGTTACTTGACAACTTGTCAATGGCCATTCTGGTACACCTGCTGTAGTTAAACAAACTGATGGCACAGGGTGATCCCAGGCAGCAGATGGTAGAATCCCATTGGGTAATTGCCTTGCATTCATTCATAATGGGTAATATTGTTGATAGTGAGATTCACGTTGATTCTGGTGAAATAATGCCATTTTGCCGATATTACATTTAACACATTTCTAGTCAGTATTGATCATATTGGAGAAACACTCAGTTATTTGACCAATCTCAAGGATACTTTCGAATGTACAGTTTGTTGCAGGATTTGACGCTCAGTGATATTGGTGTGAAAGCATGTGAACTCAGCTTAGCGTATCACTTCACAGCCAAATTACACACCACCAACTGTAGGGGAGTGGTAAAAGACAGTCTCCTTACATTCAGTTATCTTCATAGTCTAAGATAGTACAGATCAAATTCAACATCATAATGCTGTACAACATCTACTGAAAATCGTTAGCAGAGAATATTTCTTCTGTCATCACCGTGATCAACATTTAATATTGTTGATCAGGTGTGACAATCATCGGGCTTCTCTTTTACCACAACCTTACGGCAATGCGCAGTTTATACCTACCCAGAAGCCTCAAGCAGCCGATACATCAGCTCAACCCAACAAATTGGTTGGCGTCCTATCTGGCTGTATGCCCACTCAATCATCATCGAGAACTGATTGGCTTGTAGAATGTTGTCTTCTGTAACAATCCTTGACCAGTGAGCAGATCCTGACAAGACAATGAAGTTTCACACAAGGAGCTCAGAAGAATGCAATCACTGTTGCTGCTTCACACCCAGGCCTCATATTGAATGAAGTTGCAGGCTGTAGACACACAGTTTGAGTGTAAAATCACTTGTCGGGCTAACCTTCCAACTGGATATAGTTCTTGTTGGGTTCAAGGAGATATCATGTGATAACCCTTTTATTCCCTTTACAGTCATGGACCGAACAAAGGTGAGCTTCGATCAAAGATTTCAGATTACCAAATGTAGCTTATAACGAACTGCGATGGGACGTGTGTGATTATGATTTCGTTTTCTCAGCCAGAATGTATGGGATCGAAGGTGCAGTAAAACACCACAGGTTGTGACAAATTGATAGATATAAGAGGTTCAAATTCCACCGAAGGCGACTGTTCCCTAAATCATTCTCCACTATGCTCTGCTTCATCCAAAATCTCCAATTGAATCGATATTTGTTTACGACTGTCATATTCTTATTGAATGTTTACCAATGGATCTCAGCTGAAGTCAACCCATATGGCTGCAACAGGTGGGCTATTTGGCTCCCAACAATGCCCACATGACAATTTGGGAGTATCACATAATCATGCTGGAAATACACCAAGCAAAGCCATGCAATTCAGATGACTCAGAAACCAATTTAATCCACCGCTGGGGTATTATTACCCTCCTTTGCAGCCACCACCTCCAGGCACTCACCAAATCTCCCTCTGTGCCCCGTTCAACATGTCACCAAGCTCACCACTCCGCTGGAATGCAACCCATGGACATCCGAGTTATGGGCCATAATCACACTCACATAATTTCCACCAAGATGGTCATCGTGGACCAGGAATATTCAGCCCTCAGCCAGGTACAGCACATGGGCTTCCATCTTCAGGGGCACGTCGAGTGGCTGCAGCACCACCAGGATACATTGCAGTGATTAGGCCGATATCTTTCGCCTGTACTCTTCCAGCACAACTATCCGGCCCACCTGTGAGACCCCCCAGAAGCCTCCCAAAGAGATCATTTCAGCAGGCAGCAGATCTGCGCAGAACAGATGTTGAAGGGATTGATGATTCGCTCTCATTAGCAGAAATATCCTACAACAAATACGATGCAGACAATTAGAGCAATGAGAAGGTGGACATGGGCAGTGCCAAAGGCAAAGCCTCAATCTGCCTGAAGTGAATGGAAATCACCGAGAAGCAATTTGCGAAATGGATTGGGCAGTCCAATTTTGGTACCTTCAACAAGTGGAAGAAAGTATGGGAGGCTAGGATTCTGGAGAAGATACTTTGTTCCATTATCTGGGTAAAGAATCAGTTGAGCTAGGTTGAAGATTGATCCCAGCACTAGGAGATCACGGTCTTGGATATTAAGTTGACTTTTGAAATCTGGCTGCCTTTGGGAGATCTTTTTAATGCCAAATGGATTTGGCAACAGTAGATTGAATTGTTTTTGAGGAAATGTGCAAATGAGATTCGGGAGGCAGGGAAGAGTGAAATGCAAGGTAACAAGTAACCGTCGACGGATGTGGGAGAGAGTGTGGGCAACTTGGCAAGTAGTAACCTCCCAGAGTTGGCTAATACAACATTCATAGGTGTGACTCATCTGCTGCTGAACAGCGACAATGACCCTTCATCCAGCAAGCAAGTCAAACCTTTCTAGACAGATGTGAGGCACCGGGATGAGCTAATTGATCTCATCGAAAATCGAGAGTGGCCCAAATGAACCAGACAGACTGATAATGTGATCCAAAAGCACCTTGACACATAAAGAATAGATGAAGAGTATATGGGATTATACCCACCTGTGCAAATACTGAATGACCCTGTATATAGTCAGACTCAATACAACAGTTGCCTTTCTGATGTGTTCAAACTGAAACAGGGATACAATTATAAATTATTTTGGATAGAAATGAAGGCAGCTACAGGGAAAGACATTGCGGAGCACTTAATTAGACCGGCCAAGCTACTTCCTGCACACCTTGTTTTGCTGAGTTATGCTCAACTGCTATTGATGATAGTTAGACTTCAGAGGAATCGGATGAAAATATATGATTTGCAGATGAGGAGGCATGCAGGAGAGCGATTCGTAGTAGGATTAATGGAAGTTCTGATTGTGCGAATAGAATTGATTATACTCCACAGATTTATCAGGTCCAAATGCTTGTGCATGAAATACCAAACATCAAGAGGAATTGCTGGAGCGCCGGAGTATGGGCCTATCAGGCCAACATACTTTGGAGTAACAGACAGCGATGACTGAGGAACAAAGATGACTGACCAATGTACAAGGGAGGTTCAGGAGCCAGTGGGCGGTGAGGAGGTCCTCAATGCCGATGATACCAGTACAGTATTATGTAATGTTCCCAACAGATTGAACAACAAGTATGGACTTGAGAGTGTTGAGAACACAGTCAGACTGCTGAATGACCATCTGATTCACCAATTGCTAGATGACTGAGTCTCTGACAACAATTATTCAATTCCAGCCCTGCCAGGAACAAACTTTCTGGTGTACCAGATTTGGGCAATATGGTTCATTGTGAGGAGATGGGTTTCAGATTCAGATATTACACGAGTGCTGGTGGCAGATGAAATGGGCCCCGGAATGATGTTTAACTTGACAGCCACAGTGATGATATTCCAATTGCTAATTGGGAAAATTCTTGTGGTGTTTCTTCAGTCAATTTTGTGGGGGAATACATTCGATGAATGGGTGAATATGACTAAGAACAACTATCCAGCGAATATCAGTGATGAATGATGATGGTGTCTGTTGCAGAGACTGAATTCAGTTTTTCACTGCCTTTTAGAGATCCAGACAAATCCAACTCTGGCGCATCCAGCGCGTACATGAGCCCTGGATCCAATCATCGTGGTCACAATGCCCCAAGTGATACAGATATTCAATAATGTTATCGATGAGATGACACATTGGGACAAATTTCAAACATGTGAACTTATTGGACACAGAAAATGTGAATCTCACCCATGAGGATTTGAACAGAAACATTGACAAACCAGAAAATGAATGGAATCTCCTGCTTGTTTTATATGATACCTTAACATCCAGTGCGAAACCATTAAGCAACGGGCAATTCTCACACTGATCATGCAGTATTGGGATTATAATGAGTTGTATCGATACACAATGTAAAACGCTGCGTGCTGGTAGATTGCAAAGACTGGACGAGTCTGATTCCAGCTTCAAGTTACTGCAACACTAGGATTCAATTGACTATTTGACTTCTGTTAACAGATGATGGGGCTGTTTTGAGGTGGATGTGAAGATCCAAAGGTTATTACTGTGATGTAAAAGCACAGAACGAAGGCACTGTATTCCGCCATCATGAGTTTGATGCTTGCCATCTGGACTGAAGACAATGAAGCTCAACAGGATTCAGCACACTGCATGATCTGCAATGCAAAGCCCTGGATGTTCAGCAAGTGGTCTCAATAGAAACTCACCAATGGGAAGGCACTTATTCGGATTCCGAAGACGAATGCACACCATGTTGATCTCAAATGGACCAAGGAAGCACAAGCTAATCTACAGACTGTTGTGGAAAGATTCGCTTCACAAGGTTCTTCAAGAGCATGAAGGGTACATAGATGGTGGCTGGCATGTTGCGGATTACTATTGGGAGGCACCAAGGATCGCAATGACCATTCAGGACGACGGTACAACAAATGGCCACTCGATACTTGGGTGGATTCTCCAATTATACCCTGCCTGTCAGTCACATTTCTCGCAATGCTTGTCAATGTACTAATGGAGTATCCTGAACCTGTTATGCATGAAGCATTAATAACATGGGCCAGCACAAACCTGAAAGTAAATAAAGCCCCTTGCCTTGTGCACCACATTCTCACAAGGCAGCGCGATATTGACTGCTGCCAGGCCAACTTCGTGATCAGATGTGGTGGCTTATGAAGTTTAGTTGCTGATCACGTTGATACTTTCTACAGGTAAGCAGAAATGGGCAGAGATGAGCGCACAGAAATGTGGCTCAACTTCCAAGATTCACCAAATCCATCTGTGTTTGTAACTACACCCAAAGTGGGTGGGACTGACCTAAATCTCACAGCAGCAAACCATGCAGTAATATCACAGAAGCTCTGGGAATAGAATGAGCAGTGCCAGGCATTTGCATGAGTTGTCTGGTTGAGGTTAAACAGAGTTCCTCACACATGGCTATTGAACACTGGACTCAGTGGTATTGGGTACTGAGCAAGTGATCTCCACCAGCTCTCTAGAGTGGTAAAAATGAGAGTCTTGCATGGCCTGATGAGCAGACCAAACAACTTCACTTGGATAGTATACCTGATTGTGGAGTGTTGTAAAGACCTTCTGAAGCATCTTTTGAAGTCATGAGAGGTCATGCAGCTAGCTGGTAATGATGAATGATAATCTTCCGGACAGTGAAATCAAGGTGTGCCTCATTCATCATTCAATCGACACATTCTCACCACCTGATCCAAATTAGTCTGATTATGTGGAGAATCAGGCGCTCTAGCGGATTCCAGTAGTATTTGTGAGAGTTCAATTCCCTTTTGTGTAAGTTGATTATAGTGATGACTCTGAGAAGAAATCAATGATGCACAGATAATTGGTAAACAGAAACTCAGCCTGATTGGGATGATCAAATCTGTAATGATCAGCAGGTGCGCCGACTTAATAGTAGGGATAAATTGATATTCAATGCAGGAAATCATAGACTGAGCAATATGCTGAGGAGCCAAATATGGCTTATTGTAAGAAACTTTTGAAGCTGCAGGAACTCCTCAACTTCACACCATATGGTCTGTTTGGAATTGTAATATATAGATCTGTGAACAGGATGTTAGTGTTCATGTGTGCTGCAATCTCTGAGTGTTATTGAAATTTTTTGATACTTGAATAGTTCAGACACACCCATCAGCAAAAAGCAAAATTGGTTTCCAAAAATGGACCCCACGCTCCAATCCTTCTGCACATTCTGCACAAATTATCCAACCAATGCGATTGCATTCTTCCACCCTGCTTTGATGTGTTCAATGATGTGATCGCGTCAGCGCGACATTTCAAAAACTTGTTTAGTCATTTAAGTTAATTTACTGCACACCTTCAATGAAGGTCCTCTAGATTTTGATAGTTTTGACATTTTTTTGAACTGTTTTATTGATTTCAAGAATATTCTTAACTATTTACTCCCTTGAGACATTGATTAAACACAAGCTTGTACAACTCCCATAACAAAATTACAACACCCAGAGTAAACACACGGCAGATTTCGATATATCGCTGCAATGATTACTTCAAGCGTCTAATCCAATAATCGACACATAAACCAGATTGAGAGCATTCAAGTCAATCAGGTTGCTCAAGTACCATGGCATGCTATCTGGTTGAAGTGTCAGTGGATGATGGTGTACAGCCCCTTCGATCATGCTGATAGGAATGATTTGAGACATTCTCACGCCCACAGGAGGCGTACGATGGTAGCTTCCATTGTGCATTGGTTCCATCGGAGGTTGATCTCTCTGCTCAATAATCACCATCCCAGCATTCAGATGTTTTGGCCCTGTTGCAAACGTCTGAACCATAGCAAGAAGCCCTTCCTTTATTGATTCAGCAGCCTCAACAATGTAATGACACTTCAAAGATGCAAGGATGAGTCCAGCAGTCGACCTATACTGGCTATCCGGACTCGTCCCCATCTAGCGATGCACTGTATCATTCCTTGGTGGCTTATGGTTTTTTTACCTTGTGGACCCAGCGCAATAAACGATATGAACTGCCTGCTCGTCGCATTGAAATGATCTCTCCGGAGTTTCTACTCGGTTGTAATGAATGTATTTTGCATCATTGAGATGACTGATATAGTGATCGTAATCGATGCTGTCTGTGAAGTAAGCAAATTCTCTTGGCATACTCAGTAATGTGATCAGGTAGCTTTCCTTGTGGCATTGCACACTATTCGGCCAAGTCTTCAATGGTCTTGATTTCTGGTCCTAGTTTTTGCATCATTCACTTGATAGGAGCTTGTGTGAGAGGTAGTTCATTGTCGTGATGTTGTTTTGCAGCGTTTTCATTCAGCTAGCAATATTGAAACACCTCCTGTCAGGCTTTCATTCGCTAAATCTGGCAGATGGTCTCATGAATGTTAGGGGTTTTCCCTTAGCAGCAATAATGGTACCTGTGATCGCTTATGAATACATGTCATGGAGTTACTCTTGGTCTAGTCACGTGATATGAATAACACCTATTCATGACTGTACATATCAGCCAGCCATGTGGCCTGTAGAAGGGCTGCACATGAGTGGCGTATCGTTTGGATATGTGCCAGAGCTTAGCGGATTCACTTTTGATGTTGCAGCTATGTTGCCATTACTGGGGAGCATAGGCTGCAGCAGTGCGCAGAGTTTCTGACCACATTCATTGCCATTGATACTAGCGGGACAATGTCTGATTGGACTGGAGATCACTCCAATGAACAGATACAGCAGTCGATCCTCACTACGTGAGTATGCGTGACAACTGACTCATTGCCTCAGGTGATAGGAGCAGTTACTGTACTCCTCAGTCAAAGAGAATAGTCTTGACCTAAACATGACGTGACAGAAAGAATATTGATGTTGGCTGATGATATGAGGCAGGAAGCAACCCTGCCCATTGGTTTGAGTTGGTATGCATTGCAACATCACACTCGGTAGTGATTATGAGCTGACCCATCAAGTTCTACTTTCGCATAGTATCGGTAGATTGCCAATTGAATCTATAACGCAAGCCAAACAGCCTGAAAGGTGAGGCATTGATTTGTGATAAGTACTGCTGACTACGATCGGCTGATGTTCGAGCTCCAGAAGTAAACTGAATGAAAAATTTCTAAGTATAAGTTTGATCTTTCACATTGTCTGACATGATCTCATGCCACGGATGGCCTGATTCATTGCAGGAGTGTAACGCTTCGAAATCACATTGCATGGACACTATAACCTATCGGGACGCATGGCAAGTTATCACCACCCGCATGCTGAAATCGCACAATGTGACCGATATAACACTACCATGAGCAATATATTCATAGCGTTGAAGGATGGGTGCACAAGCCCTTGAAGATGACTATAAAGAGATCACATAGCTCCAGCAAAGAGACAAACAAGCTCTACCAACATTCCAGAGTCAACAGTCAGAAACACCGAAGACAATCTTAAAATATTATTAAGAATTCTATCTATCAAAACTCAAAATTACCTCCTTACTACATCCTTGTGATATGTCCCTATAAATCTGGGTGCAAAGTGACACAATCGCTATATGCACAGCAGAAGTGTATCAAGTACTTCGGGAACCTGATTTTCCATTTAGACACGGGTCATAACATCCGGATCCGCCGCGTCATTAATCACGTCATTGTTTCAGAAGGCAACGGCTGTGAAGCACATTGGTACTCATTCACTGGGTTATCACCCTTCGAACAATTCTCTGAAAAAAGTTGGTTTCCAGAGGAGGAGTAATATATACTCAAGGATAAAATATCAATACATGGGATGATGTTGATCCGGGTGCTCTTCAAAATGATCAAGAGTTTGAGTCCTAGAATAAGACAAGGAATGAAAGAGTTTCATAGATAGGTGGCTGTAATTAAATCCAATAAATATTGTATCAGTCTCTGGGATTAAGAACGCCTGAAACAATGACAATTCCATTGTCAGTACACTTGATTAAGAACAATCATCTCTCTTTCTGGGAGTTCAGAGCTCGAAGTTATGAGATCACCTCTCTTTCTGGGAGTTCAGAGCTCGAAGTTATGAGGTTGCCTAGCTGGTGGATATGGTCAGAGAAGTGGTTCAGGAGATGCATCTTCAGAAAGTTGAAATCCGATTCGGCCACATGGTGTTGTGCAATGTCAGAGTCGATCTGCCCTTTATTTTCATCAACGTGACGACACTGTGCAGAGACCAAAATATTGTTCCACATGGGGTCTTGCTCCCATTCCTCCTGTTTGTGCAAAGTAAGCTGCGTTTTGAAGGCTTCCAAGACCTTGTTTGTAGATTTACTGGTGCAGAATCGACTGTAAACATCCTTCTGAAAATGAAACTCCTCCAGATACTTCTACATGTACTCTATCGTGGCTTTAGTGTCGTACTGGTACTGTTCCACCAGGTGAAAGTGGAGTAAGTCCTTCACACTCAACTGGGAGTCAGTGAAGGGAATCCTTTGGCTCGCGAAAGGGTTGGAAAGTGTCACAGGGACAACCCGAGTACTCCTGCACCTGAGTGTGTTCATCTGCTTATGTCTCGATTTGGTCGCCTGGCTATATGGCTTGTTAAATCGAGCAAAGCCGGGATATGGAGGCATCATCACCCAGAGCCAGTTGAATTTGTCAATGCTGGAATGTTGTTTCAGGGAGAATGTTACCCAGTCTGTCAAACGCTTATGCATACCAAGATAGCCGGTATGAAGGATATCATGTAGGATAATAGTCGTAGGGGAGATGCATTTCATATTCCAGAAGACTCTTTCTTAGGTTCCAACCACTCGGTCATCCCAATATTGTCTTGCTTCCCTTCACTCAGTCTCATCTCCCTTAGTAGTGAGTATCATCTTTTCGAAATATAGCCGATAGTCTCTCATTTGCCACAACAATGAATTGCCTTCTCCAAAGACGATTTTGGTTCTTCGCGCACCAGCCAATTGGGCTCCATGATCGAGTTGAAATGAATGTTTTTGAAATAGTCAGCAGTCAATGCCGAGATGACAGGATAACGCTGCTACATCCGACCATCCGCACAATACATGATCGTTTCAATATTGGGAAGTGCATTGAGATGACAAAAATTATCCTCCTAAACCATCCTTAAATCCTGTCGATTCTAGATTTGTTGTTCCTCCATGGTCGTTGATTTTCCTGTTCCTTTAAAGTGACATTCAGTAGCAACATGAAGAATGGCATCAAGGATGGTTGCAAGATTCAAAGGCTTGGATCAAATCATCAAGTCGATGTATCCAAGACCCAAATATACTGGCCGTTCCATCTTGTCACCCCAATAATTCGTATGATGTGTCTGGTCAGAACAGCCAAATAAAGGGACAATCGTAGCTCCAAGCCGCCACCATAGCTATTCCAGAGGTCACAATCATCATAGCAATGATGAAATTCAACTAACATACCTCTTCATCCCACAACCAGTCGCTTGATTTCACCTCTGAGTAGGTACGTTCCTTAGCTTCATTGAATTCCTTTATTTGAGCATATGACAATTGTTCCCTGAACACAGGCTGTTGGATGAGGAACGCTATGCATTCAACAGGATTGCAGTAGATGAGATGTTTGTAATCATCCTCACGATAGTTGTTTTGATCAGCTAAATGATTGTAACACACTTTGCCGAATTTCCAAGAAACCTTGCCCCTTGCATAGAACATGTCTTTCAACCATCTGAATACAATGTGGGACAAAGTGAAGTTGCTGATGGTTGGCATCGTAGGGTTCCTGAACAGCTTGTCGACACGAGCCCTGCTTAAGTTGCGCTTAATGCCCCTGTGCGCTAATTGATACACCTGGTCGCACGAAAATGTAGCCAATAGATCCATTTCAGTATCGAAAATATCGAAATACTCGTTTCTAATATACTTTCCAGCTAGATGGTTGTGCAAGTGTGGAGTACCATAAACATATGTCGAAACAGGTGGTTGGTCTGGATTGACAGAGGGATTTTAGCTGTCGACTTCTTTATCACTAGAGGCATGGTTGGAAGGGTGAAGAAAAGGGTCGCAATGCAGTTCATGAACAAATTGAAGTAGAATACCATCATGCTTGTTCAGAAAACCATCAACTGGCGGTTGTTTGGCTGATATGTCTATAATACTCTCTTTGTGGTGACGATGGAGGGGAGTGATGTATGCCCCAATGAAAAAGTATGTCTTTCAGCAGTGAAAACATTCTCGACGAATATCCATCTGTTTTTAGTACCATAATATGTTGTAACAACATTTTGAAGCATCTCGAAAGTGTTTTAGCTACCCATACCCTTTCATAGAGGCTGGTCGTTGGAAACAGCCACTCCTCGCAGTACTGTTTCCAGAATGGGGTCCTACAACTCACCTAGGGTTTCTCTCATTGTCATCGAGATGTTTGAAAGTGTTCAATCGCTCTCTCATTTTCAGCATTACTCTGATCTTGACAATTATACTGCATCTGCATTTAGCTTTTCATGGCGATTGTTTTGCACCCTTACAAGACTCTCCTACACCCATTGCCTGATTTATGGTTGTCACAGTGTGTAAGTACTTACCTTACATGAACTGTGCATTCTCTTTAGATACCGACCCAGCAACATCAGAGTGGGGTACAAGAACTAGAGCAAAGACAAACGAGTCAGATATGACTGCAGTGCATGCTTTTAGTTGTCTTTGTGATGAATTTCAGTGTTCAGTTGATGAATCAGGGCGTTTAGATGAAGAAAAGCAAATTGCTTCCTAGCCGAATTGCAGCCAAGATGATGTTGCCAGATCAAGATAACCCCTCCAAGCCCACATATAAATTTGTCTTGCCTGCCCACCTTGCTTACAATCTCCAGCACTTTTCACACACCCTACTCACCTCTACTACCGCATCGCATTACCCTGTACGCTATAATCAACACTCACAATGCTTGTTTACAGTCAAGAGCATCTGATATCCACCACTCAATTATTGACCACTATTGAGATCCAAAAATGTAACGTGATGACTTCTGGATGCCGGAATCAGTTGTCACAGATGCTAATTGAATCAAGATGACGACCCAACAAGTCCACCTCTGGGCTGAGAATGCTGCTGTTGGAGTCTGCCAATGGGTGGCAGAAACCATGGGGAATTGGCAGGAGAAGGGTGGCATGACAAAGCAATGGAAAGATAATAAAGTGAGGGAGCACATCAGGGAGATTGCCCAGTACATGAGGATCACCAACAAGCTAGGTATTGGCCCCGAGAAATGGGATCTCATAATTGATCATTGCGTCACTCAAATCAGTGACATGGCATCTCAAAGGCCGCTTTGGATATGGTTCATGCCAGATAAGACTATCTGCAATGGGCAGAAACTCAAGGTGCCACTTGACAAGTTCACAGAGGTTGAATATCCCCAAACAAAGGATCGGATCGACGCAACCCCAACTAAGCAGAAGAAATTTGTCCACAATGGTATTTGTTTAGTCACCCCGTTCCATCTTTTGCTCTTCCTGATGAAGACTGGAGAAAGAAGAGGTGGCAGAGAAAACCTCGCATCAGAGGTCTTCACCAATAGCGGACCGTTGCCACACCTCGACCTATTTCCTTGCTGAGCCATTTATCGATACACTTACTCATGTAGATCATGACGTTTCTGGGAAGAGGGTGGGTGAAAACAATACTCCGCAATTCTCATGGCACTGTCCTGGGGATGATGAGTCAATCCTTCAGATGTTTACATCAATGGTTGAAATGACCATTTTGTGAATCATGAATGCAGCAATCGCTGGTCTGCCAGACCCCAGATTGAAAATCCGAGAGCTTTAGGGCTGCAAGGAGGTGCCTAATGGAGATGGTGGTGCACATGCCTGTACTGTGACCGCAATCTTGAATAACAATACTACTGCCGGATCGTTCAAGGCGGGGATGTAATAATATAACCCAATAATGTTTCGCCTCGTTCATTGTGGTGAACAAGGGGACAGCACATCTGGTGCCCAGACACCTATGCATTGTGGCCGCAGCTACCTTCCTCTCAATGAAATCCTCCCACCTCCGGCCGAGGATATGAACAACAATATCATGGAGCAATCGGATGATCATGCTGAGTTGCAGAGCCCCAATCCAAGATGCTTCCTGATGACGAAGACAGGCTTCCAAAAGTTCCAAAGAATGCTTTAAAGGAGCATTATCAGGCAGCAGCGATACCTTGAAGTGTTCCAAAACCGTGCTCTTGGTCTCATCGCCAATCACAATCAGAGCATTGTTGCTGATGATGATGTGGCTTGCCTACGTGACCATGATCACATTGTCAATCCTCCCGCTGTGGGCTCTTTGGCCATTAGGAAGCATTCACCCAGTCAGCCAGCTGCAAATTACTTGTTGTAGAGATGGAATGCACTGGGTGGATGCTTGTTCAAGGATTCGCGTTGTCGGTGGGTATTTTCTGGCACTTTAGAGGCTGGACGGATGGGTGATAATTTGGAGTTTTTTGGAGAGGTTCTGGGTCTCTTTTGGGAGTGTTTTAGTTTATTATTACATCAGTCATATTTACGCACGACGGGCTGTGTTGAGAGTTCATGATGTTGGGACTAATTCTTGAGAGGCTTGTATTTGTAATGGCACAGTGGCAGCAATAGGACTCCGTGTATGGCTATCATGTAATTGTTCGTTCAGTATCTTTGGCCAGCCGAAGATAGCCCAAATGATTACTGAAACAAGAACGCGTTTTTAGCTCGTTGCGATAATGATTTTTGTCAAAAAATGCTGATCAACAATCCTGTGGGATGCATATTACCTGCCATTCTTGGTTCTGGGTTCCCAACCATCCAGGGAGTTGGAATTGTTGGTGGCGGGACAATGTAAGATCCTAGAATCGTCGACAGGAATAAAAGACACATCTTAACGATGCTTTTAATCATCACAACACTTTCTTTCCGTTACCCAATGCTTTAATTCATTTACTTTCCATTCATTTATATTGTCTTTGGTCACTTCATGAATTTGATTGTACTTATCACTTGCCGCCCTTTTAAATCATCACAAGAAGGCGCTGCATGTCTCCTCCACTTCCTCATCCTTCCAGCGCCAGGAGAAGGAGAACATCTATGCACAACGAGAATGTTGATGATGATCTCAGCATGATACCTGCCTGTCACAATCATTGTTCAAAGGACAATTCTGCATCCGATGACAAGCCTCATTCCCAACCATCCAGGAAAACATTGGGCATACAGCCGTCAAACAATTCCTTCACGTCACCACTTGGACAACGAATTGTGTTAACCCAATTCACACCTAAGGCGGCACAACCCCGACATTGTTAGCATCAGGGAGCCTATGTTGTCTTGGAGGATGAGGATGAACAAGAGCCTGCGCTGCTGGCATCCGAGTAGGTATTTGAATACGCATTTGAATGATTGAATTTTCCCGCTAATGTATATATCCACTAGACGTAGGATTCAAACCAAGCCGATCAGCAATTGGATGCATGGACAGCAGAAAATCTGTGGCAATATGAGCACTTTGTTGATGACGTGACAGGCCTCATCGCAGGCACAGAATACAACGCACAGACAACTCTTTCAGGCATTCCAGCAATGCTCATGGCATGAGTGCAGCCTATAGCCATCCATTATGCAATGTTTCGGAATCCCTTTGCCACAAATGCGCTGAATACCACCCTGATTCATAGTTGGTGGTATGAAGAAATCCCCAGGGGTAATCCAGCCCAGAGAAACTCAGACCCTCCATGTGCCTACATTCCAGTGGTAAATGAATCATCTCAATAATTGTTTTCATTTGTGTCATTGTCCATCAGGCTCTCACAAAGATTGCTTGCTTCCATGCAGCAGTGGCATACCGGTGCAAGACTGCAATCGACACTATTTACTAATTTCGAACCTAGTCACCTACAGAGATCTGGAAAATGGTAGCATGGCTATTGGCCAAGGACAGGTTTACATGCCCCACAAGTGTTCATGAGGTAAATTGAAATTTCCCTTCTTGTGTCATCATTGTCATGACAATCAATTTTGGAGTGCAAGTCTCGATTTGCGGCGACTGAAATTGTGGATCTTCTTCACCAGACATACTTGTACAGTATATGACCAATGGGAATGAAAGATATATCATTGATTGATAAAATGAACGTGACATTCATTGCCCTCACCGTGACTGCTTTCCACCATTTTCTGTCAGCCTGGATAACAGGCGAGATTCGGGTCCCGCCAGAGTTAGGTCCAGGAGGTGGAGCACAATGTGAGCGTGATACAAGAAACAACCATCATGCCGTTAATAATGGATGAACAGATGTACTTCATCGTCTCAAAGTGGATGTTTGTTCAACCTCGCCAGAGGTTCATGCCGATATCATAGACAATATCCGCAGCATGAATCGCCGACGGATCCACTCAACTCGTACATACCCAGTGATGGCCAAACCTCAGAATGATCAGGACAGCTTGGATGAGGACTGCCTTGATTACATCCCAGCAGAGCTGATCAAGCCGCCCGACAATTCTTTCACTGATCTCAGCAGCTGTGTTGTTGCTACTGAGGCTTGCGTGCGATTCTCGGCTGTTTAGCCTTTGGATGGGTCTGCCATTGTGAGCAGCAGCCAGCCTATCCCCTGCAGCAACAGCAACAGCAATGACATCACCATCATCACCAGAGTTGAGAATACAGGATTAGACGATGGATGTGCAATTGTAGAGGGTGCGATGTCGGTTGGAGGTGGGGAATGGTGTCAGTGATTGGATTGAGGAGTTTGTTTGTGTGCTATTGTAATCTATGTTTTGTTGATATATCATATTTGTAGTAGATGTACTAGAACTGATGTTTTACTGATGTCTGATCTCGAATGCGTGAAATCATAATCGCCAGCATGCTGAACCCTCGTCCGATGGTTAGATCACTGCAAGCTACTGAAGCATCTTGTCTCACAAAATCAAATATCCCGAACCACTTCTGTATGGGAACTGTCATTGGTCATATTAAGCCATGAGGGATCTTCAAAAACAAGAACTACATGCTGCTTGAAATGTACGGAGCAACTACTAATATCATTGCGAGGGCATGTCAAGTTGGGTGACGTCAGAGAGTGCCAAGAGATGATTTGTGACAGTGCAAAAGGAAGTGTGAACCGTTTATCAACTGCTCATTATCACATTTGGAGTCATGGGCAAACTGGTCATGATGCTTGAACACCGCATCGCAACAACTCAAAAAACACTCAGGAATGTCACAGCTATTCCATATGTCAGGGAAACCTCAATTTGATTTTTTTTTTGAGTTTGTGGGTACAATAAACTAAATAAATATAATAAGGAAATGTAGTTATTGCTGATGCTGGACAGTAGAGTCATGAAAGAATTCGGGATCTTCATTTTAGCAACAATGTTGAATAATATACAGTCAATTGTCCAAAAGTATCAGTATCAGTTCTCAACTCTCATGTGACAGATTTGGAACCAGGCATCTCCAATCATCTTGGGATGGATAGACTGGCCACATGATATCATAATATGGTATCATATCATAAGACTCGGCTTACATATTCCATTCAAGCAACTACTTTTGACATGCCACTAATTATGATTAACATATGATCTGAGTCCAGGCACAACTCTGAATCATGTATACCCACTTTGCGTTACCCTTGAACTATTCAATTTGCTTGATTCGAAGCATAATTTTATCATTCCTTCATGCTTTCAATCTGTGGCTGCCAGCTCACACACGGTGTCCTCATTCAGACACTAAGCTTTTTGGCAGAGGCAGCTCATCCCGCTTGCCACCAGCGAATATCTTATTCTTCACATGATTGGTCTGTGGAGGCCAACACTAAAATGCCATAACAGTCATACTCCATGTCAACACATCCTTTGGAGGATGATGTCCTCCTTACACTTTCCTTAAAAGTGCTACCCTGGGAAATCAGTGACCAAACTCAGCTGGATAATGACTAAGAAGTATATTTGGACCTACGTATCCAAGATCCTACAGTTGTATCAGTCATTCAGGCTCCATAATCAAGCTGCAGCTTGAGAGAGAGAATCTCAAAAGACAGTCTCTGCTCAGTAACTCTGCAAATGACTGGCAACTGCTGGTCACCTGTATACCTCACTTCCTCACACAGACCTAAAATCACAATACTTCTAATGTAGAATTAACTGCATTCAGACCAAGTTGTGTATTTAGGCCGCAAAAAAGCTGTATCTTAAATTAGATTATGTGAACCGATTCGCATCAAGTGAGCGTGAGGAGATACAATCTGAATGGCAGTCTCTGCACATTGACTCAATTGGTGTCCGGCAGCACCCACCCACCGCATATCATGAACAGTAAAAATTTGTGATTCATCCTACCCAGACCATGTCTGATGTATGCCAAATTCGAATCTCAAAAGAGCATGAAGAACAAATCGTGGTGAAAGCTTCAGGTAAGAGTAGGAAGCTTCTGGGAGCACATGTAACTGTCAAAGGAAGGCAAACCAGCAATCCCAGCCATTACATTAGAATGAATCTTGCACTCCTATTCAATGCTTGCTGCAACTCAATTCACCAGAACTGCATGCTATCAATTGTCTTCCACTTTCAGATGAAGCCTCACGACATATTCATATTGTCTTATGCACTGCTTTGAACCCCAATATTTATATTAAGTCAACATTGTAAGATTGAAACTCATAATGAGTTTGTGATTCAATGATGTGGTATACTAGACAATATGCACAACATCTTATTGTGAGTAACTATGTATGATCCATTCGCTAGCAATCTTAGCATTGAAAAGAACTGGAATCAATTAAATTACCCCTGAATCTTTATACTCCCTTACAATTCTAACACTATGTTAAATCTCCCGTTTGTAAACCCAAACTCTGTCTCTTACACTGGCTACAATAGATAGTCTGAATTGAGCAGGCATGGAAGGTTGAAAGTGATATTCCACACACAATACTGCCTAAGCAACTGCTAACTTCACTGCAGAATCATAAAACACAACAATATCATGAATATGGAGTGTCCTTCTGACTGGTGTATTGCATTTGGTGATTCGTATTTTCCCACTACCAGCAACCATCACAGTTTGAACCGATGTATCTTGAAGTCTTTCCACACAGCAAGGTACCAATGTGATCAGTCTAATTTCTGCAGATTCCTCAACACACCTACATTACTGCGCGATGGGGTCACCTCAACTATGAACCAACAACAGGGCATGATGAACTACCTTCAGTAGAGACATATAAATGCGCCGTCATGATCGATCCTTTTCTGCGGACACCTTATGTCCGCCCCTGAGAGTTCGTGAGTGATAGAGCAAGGTTAATGGGTCCAGTTCTTCAGGGGTGTTGAGATCATCTGGTGTGTCTTGTTCAAATGTACGTATGTTGGATTCAACCAACCTTCAGTTCATTCATCAATTGCATTCTTGGAAACTAGCACTAACATTCAGAATTGGGGGCATGAAGAATCCATCACATCTAGTACACCTGATGCATCCGAAATGACAACGAAGAACTAGAATCAAAATATGGAAATGAAGCACGGAAAAGTCATCCGGGTCTGGACTACGCAGGCTTTCAATGGCATCCTAGTCGACTGAATAATACACTGTCCAGGCACATCTCAAATTGAACCCTGTTTGACTGAGTGTTACTTCAATGCCGTATTTTCACATCACTCTAACAAACTTCATACTATAATTTCCCTTTTATACTTGTGTCTACATTCCCCAAATTCACTGTATCAACATGGAATCCAGGGCCAGCCAGATGAGGAATCACTATCCAAAGAAGAACCAGGAAGCACATCTTGAGGGAGCGTTTGCACTGGCAGTGAAGAAGACACACATTCTTCAACGTTGAACACATGTTTGAACATCCAGCCCAGCCTTCGAGTATAGTGTTGGAGACGGCTAATCTCCACCCTGGTAGTGTGAGGAAGGAGGATAATGATGTTCCCGATTGTGAGATCAGTCACCATGAAAGTGAAGCCCGTGGAGAGACAACCTTGCCTTCCAACATCGAAGGAGACAACGTGGACCACAAACAGGATGACCTACATCTAGGCCCGGCATGCCATGATGCAACGTTATGAAGAACAAGGGCTCCACAGGAAACAACACAGAGCTGTGCGGATACTGTCATTGCATGCATTCCACTTCCAAAGCCGCACAATCCAGCTGGGGCTATAGCACCTCCATTGCTCAAATGTGAAAAGTCAACTATCAACACCATACTCAAGTATGACCATGTACCTGCCCAGGCGCTTCCGCATCCGAAGGCTGGTGCAGACCAGAATGCTCCTCATCCAAAGGCCAGTGAAGATCACAATGTTCCTTAATACCATAACGCTACTGTTGAGACAGTGAAATGGTTCATGTAGGAAATCATCTTCACAAAGACTACTTGGTAAATCATTTCCGATGAGATGTACCTGATGGTTGACAGAGCTTGAAAACTAGCCATTGAAGTGCAGCATTGTCAGCGGGAATTAGCAGGTGCTCCTGTAGGTACACTATCATTGTGCTAATTGCATTGTAGTCCTTCTCTTAAAATCTCTCTGCAAACCCAAGATGATGTAAGTGTTTACACTGTTTCAGGCTCCCCCATTGGACTTATAATGATGACAAAACCCCAAAGTATACAGCGTTAAATCAAAGATTGGCACCATTCGAGGGCAATTGGGCGAAGGAGGTTGTCAAACTTTTGTCAGTATTTATCAGTTGCATTGAGGATCAGAGACTGAGCATTGAATCCAGATCAAGGAGCTCCTATTAGACCAGGCTTATCTCTCAATGATCACGGATGACAATCAATCACTGTTTCCTTCGATGGAAGTTCTTGACTCACTTTACTCTCAATATTTCTTCACCGCCAATAGCTTGGGGTGCCAGCCTACCACATCTCAGATCTTTCATCATCTAGCACCACAGACATTTGTGCTTGTAGTCATAGCCATTCATTGCCTGTTATCTTGATATACCACTGGAAAGAACGCTGTGGTACGTGTTGTCAAGATGAATATCAAATTAAATTTTAGCCTTCCACAGTAATCGATTGCATTGCTGCAGATGGAGCTGCTCCCATCAGTTTTGCATTGGTCAGCAACTTCAAACCCGCCCCACCTCCCCTCCCAGTGGTGCTCCTTTGGTGTAAAAGGTGCTCCACATTCACCCTTGGTCCTCTGCAGTGTAGATTGGTGCATCAAAGTTTCAATCAGTCCTCCAGACTCAATTTTCTCTTGGCGCTCGTCAATCCCCTCCTCGACCTCAGTCAGGAGTGCCTCTATTTCATTCTGCACTCTTCACCACACTCCTTCAGTGCTGCTCTGCATGGATTGCCTGCTCTGCTGAGTAGGCATGCCTAAATTCACATCGGCATTCCTTGGCCTGGATTTGTGCCCCTCAATGTCATTCCACACTGCTTTATCATCATCTGTACTCCTCTTGTGCACCCAGCATTCGCCATAAGGCACCCCTCCTTTCCTGGTGGGGCACTTCTTTTACCTCCGAATTTATCATATTGCCTTCCAAACTTGATTTTGATTCACCGCTAGCTAACATTTCAAGTGAAACCTTTTATATATCAGCAATCGAGCCAAATAACATTGGAATTCTATTTCACTAACCTGCCAGGCCCAAATGATTTGCAAATTCAAGGATCTCCTGCAGCTCTTTTCTGCTGTTGATGAATGGTGTGTTCCTGCATTTGTTGGCCCAGATGAGATCCGAGATTTAGTGGATGACCTTGACACAATGTATAATTGATATCAATCAATTGCTTAGTCAAGTTATTGGTTGAGTGTTTCTTGCTTTAATTTTTGAATCACGCGCCATTCTCTTTTGTTCCTGAATGCAGCAATGCAAATCATACAATGTTGAATGAGATGTTGGGTAGTATAGTATGGTTTTGAAGTTGATAATGAACAACAATTGATGGATCAGATATGGAGGGTATTCCATTGCTTGTGTACATCCAGCAAATCCGAGTAAATACCTGCAGTCCTCCAAATGCATAGCCAAAAGTGAAGACAAAATGTAGCAGTAGGGGAGCTCCACCATCTAGCTGGCTTGCCTGGAGGCGTGGGGGTATTAGGTCCTGTCGTACTCTAGTTAGAGTGAATACACTATGAACAAATAACAACAAACAATGAACATCCATAAGAACCCAGGCTTCTCTCACATTTGGTTTGGGATTCCTGCATTGGTTGGGCGACAGATCCAGGGGCTCCCAAACTGGTCACAACCACTCACATTGTACTCCCGTGCCAGTCATCAGTCATCCAAGTTACTCTGAATGCCGGCCAGAATGCCCTTCCAGGGTCTGATTCTTTGCTGCAATTGACACTTCTAAGTTTACACTCTGCCTTCTCTCATACACTTCTGAAGGCTCACAGTGACTAAAAGACAGTTCACTGATGATGCTGATGAGTTAACACTGCGTACAGCATACAACAGGTGCATCATCAACCCAATCTTGAATGTCTCCCGCTCCCAACAAGTCTCTCATCTCTCATCTCTCATCTCTCATCTCTCATCTCTCATCTCTCATCTCCCATCTCCCGGCAGACCATGTGGTACTCTGCTCTCTTCATTCCCACAATTACAAGTCAACCACTGAATAGAGTTTCAGCTTCCATTGTGCCTCTGTCCCGAGCTACTGCCTCCAGCTTGTCCACCTCCACATTGCCCACCTCCAAGTACACCTCATATACTGCGCGATCACAACCTCCATGTGCATCTCAGAGTTTGCACTCTTGTGGCCTACACATGTTGCTCCATATCTACTCGATCACAGCTTCCAAGTACATATCCAAACTCGCTGGATCATGGCCTCCATGTATATCTCAACTCATGCTGACTCAAACGCTCCAACTTTGCATATTCATGAGGTCGAAGTGCATCTCCAAATTTGTTTCATTACTGAGTTGAATTGTATCTCCATGTTCGGTCAAATGGCATCTGCCGGCGTTCTTCAAATTCCACTCGAGTACCATCTGCAGCCAGAATGAGCATATGTAAATATATCGACATATATTGAAAATGCATGGCATATTATGCTGGCTCTGAATCATCTTGTGAGTGTGACAAAGATGAATATGATAGATGAAAAGGATTGTGGTTATGGGACTGTTAGAACCACTGCTGCAAGTATAGGGCACCACATTTACAGTCTCCTGCAGACCTGCATATAAAGTCTCAGCTGCTCTCACTGTCTCTCGCAGACCTGCTCAAACATCTCAGCTTCTCCAAAATTTGACCATCCTTTAAGTCAAATATTTTAGCATCTGGAATGCACCTCCATAACTGCTGATGCTTTCAGGTGCACCTGAGAATGTTCTTGCAGCATTTGCAAGCACTGTGTTCCACTCCAGGGGTCCTGGCAGCAACAGGAATTAATTTGAAGCCCCAATAATGGTGATCCGAGGGTCTTGGTCTTGGACATGTTGCTTGCTGACCTTTTGACTTTCCGCAAATGTATTGATCGAATTGAACCGTACATGCAGACAACAATGTCCGCTATGGATCCCACCGTTCTGAGCACTTGTAATGCATATTGTACAACTCTATTGCTGTGCCATAATGTTTCCCCCTTGTAGTTTGCACTCAAAACTACTTGTCTATGTTCCGTTGTCCTTGTTGGACCAGGGCAATAGACCATGTTGGGATTTTGGTGGTGGGTGGTCTGTTCATCAGGAGTATCTTTGAGTTGGGGTACATTAGGTCTATTCACTACAGATAAGTGTGTTGTTGAGAAGTTCATCGATAACCAGTAAGGTGCACCTGGTACAGTCAAACCTTCAGTGTTTGGGGTGACCACAGTCCGAAGGTTGTAAAATCCAATTGCACAATAGCTCCATATTTATTGATGTCTGGTGTCATTGTTGATAGTAAGCCTCCAGTTGCTTCTTGTGCAATGATTTCTTTTGCAGATCAAGCACTGTATATGTGTCCGGCAAGCGTGGATAATAAGGGAGAAATGGAAAGTGTATACATCTGGATGATTGTCAATGATGGTTCAGGGGGTGATGGTATTTTGCTGGGTCAGACTCTCAGAGACATTTGCTTGAAAGTAAGCTAAGTCAGCTTAGCATATAACTTCAACAGCCTGATTGCACTCTGGTATATACAAAAGGAGTAGTCAAACCAAATTACATTCTGACCAGTTTTCTTTATTAACTAGCAGATACAGATCATATCCTGTACAATTATTTTGTATATCTGTTGCCAAAATCCATCAGCAGAAAAGAGAAGATTGCTTTTGACATAACTCCTATGTACTTTTATATACTGATCTTCAGGTCCTGCTGCAATTACCACAATAGACCACATTATACAGCACATCATTGTGGCAAGGTGAGTTATATCTATGCTTGACTGTTGATTTTGGAATAATGAATTTCAATCACCTATATACAATCAATACCTAAGTTTCCTCTGTAGCTATAAGCATACTCAATGATTAATGAGAACTGATAGTCTTGTAGGAGAATTGATTCTGTAACAATCCATGACCGGTAGGGTTAGCAACGGTTCCATTTAGGGACCATTTCTACTATAGCGGGTAGAAGAAAACCTGGATCTGGATGGTTCAGTTCCTGTTTTTGCCACACGGTTCCCTTGATTATGTCCACCAATATTGATCAGAGAATTTAGAGCTTGGTATGTCAATTATGCAGCTTTGCATGGCGCATCGTTTGGTGATCTCCGATTTTCGATATCTTTAAAACTCAGCAAGCGGCTTTGAAAATACAGTGATTTTTCGCCCAAAAACCAGGTTGTTGCACCATTGCTTGCCGAGTTTTGAAGATATCAAATATTGGAGACTGCTAAAAGATGCGCCATGCAATGCTGCATAATTCACTTACCAAGCAGGAAATTCTCTGATCAGTAATGTTGGACTTAATTGGGCAGTTTGCTCGAAAAATCATCGATTTTTGATGTGGTAAGGCCGTTGCCCAGCAAACCTATACACCCGGCCGGTTCGAAATATGGAACCGTTCCTAACAGTACTGACCATAGTGTGTATCCTGAAGAGCACCATGAAGTGTACCCAATGAGCTCAATCCAGATCTATTACTATTGCTGTTCAACTTACAGGCCTTCTGTTAAATGAAGATGCAGTGTATATACAGATAGTTTGTATCTAATATCACTTGTTGGGTGTACAGTGAAACATGGGATTGACCTTGTTTCATTTCTGAGAAGATCGTAGAATATTCCTTTGATAACCAATTCCCTTATGAACAATGAGAACACGATCTGCTATTATTGATCCTAGATTAGCGATTCAAGTATATAATACAGAATGGCAGGTTGTATTCAAATAATATTTCATTGTCTCAGCAGGGTATCATGGTTTAAATGTGTAGGGAAAAACCAGAGTTTGTAACAAAAGAGAAGGATATACAAGCCCTATATTCGAACCACGGTCTCTGCTACCTTCCCTGTACCAGCCATACTCTAATACATTATATATGAAATATTGCTTCTACAGTGGTTTACCCCAATTGTATTCACAATCAATATCAACAGATGGATTCCCACCAAACATAGTGAATACTGCTCCAGAAGGCAGTCTGGTTAGCTTGTAACAATGCCCAGATGGCACTCTGGAATCCTCAGACAATAGTGCTTCGATTCCCACTATTCAAGATCATCCTATTGCAAAATACAATAATCTATTTCATCAGCCACCAGGGTATGATTATTCATTTTGCTAGTAATCAATTCTAGGCCTTCCCTGGTTTGACCACAAATTCCATCACACCATATCAGTTAGGTTGCAACCAATACTGGGTACAACCTATGGTTATTGAAGATGTGGAATACCATGGGAAGTACATGAATTTTCGCATGGCGGTTATGGTGAGCCTGAAATGCTCCACCCTTCATAGGTTTCGGAATAATACCTGCCATCTGCAGATTCACCTTCGGTGCCCCCAACTCTGCCAGATAACAATTCCGTCATTCAGTTGACATCTTCCTGCTTGTCTCAACCAGGATATCTCTCCTGTACATCTGGAAAACCCCCCATGAGAATGTCAACAAAAAAATTGCAGCCAGGTATAAAGCTACCAACAACAAATATAGTCGGAATTGCAGACTGACTCCATATTCTGGAGTTTTCCAATGACACACATGATTTAGAAGATTTGAAAAATAATCTATTGGATTTGTTAAGTACTGACAGTAAAACCCCAACCAGCATGGAATAAACTGAATTCTTCTTGACTCAATTTGCCAAAAGAATGGGTCAACTCCACTTTAACATCTACAACAAGTGGAATAAAGTATGGGTGCCTGCGATTTTTAAGAAAAACTATTTAGCAATCATTAAGAGATAGAACTGATGGAAGCGACTTTGGGATTGGCCCCTCTACTGATACATGGTGGCTGCAGATTTTATGGTAATATTCAAGCACATGCTGGAATTGTAAACTACATCAGCAAAATGTAAAATGGTTTGGAAGTTACAACTGAACAACTCAGCAACTCTGAACAGCCACACTGATCCATCCAGATGCTCCCAGATGCTCCCAGATAGGCTGAGAGCAAGCGATATGCTCCCAGGTACTCGGAGACTACTTCCACGGTGCTCCTCAATGTTCCAGAAGTTGTGCAACAGAACACCAGAATATCCTGAAGAGTGTATAGTTGTCTTCAAAATGCTACAAAGTCAAACTATTAGGATGTGCAAATTTCGGAGCGATTGGGAGTATTGGGTGCATCTCAAAGACTATTCCTGTGGATCTCAAGCCTGGAGCCATACTCTCCAGGAGTGATTATTATAATGTTTATATCAAACACTGCAATTCAATTAACCATATTCCTCCTGCACACCTTGATTCAGGCATTGTAACTTAATATACAGTGTGGTAGGTATCTCAATCTAGATGATTATTTACAAGCCATACGCAATCGATCCTATCTGATGCAGCATTCTCTAACAACGAATGTGCCGGTCAAACAATTGCTCCGACAGGTGCAATATGCATCATATCAGTCCGTTTGACAACCCAGATGAACCCGTCAACACAATCAGCCCAACCATGCAGATCTTTGTACTTTGTTGGAATCACCACTGCATATTCTTGAGCTTGAAGACACAATATCCATAGTTCAGTATTCTTGCATGTGGTAGAAATGGTAAATATTGTTTTTTCGGCGGGCAGGTGCTCCTGACATTGGAGGATCTGATTCAGTGGAGTCCAGCTAAAGTATAACACAGGAAAAGATGGAATTCATCCTTGGAAGGTGTTATCGAGGTCACTTTCCGGATATTGGATGCAGACGGTAAGAGATTCGGGCATTATCCCTCGGTTGGCATTGGTATATTCCACCTTCCAATCAAGTCCAAGACGCTCAACAGATAAAGGGCACTGAAATGGTCGATGGTAGTATGACAGCCCATTCTGAAGCTGAAAAAAGATACTGTCTTTGAGTATAGTATAATCATATCCGAGCTCCAGTCAACTAACTTTGAGTCCCCAGTCCTGTTCATTTTGTGTATGGAATAGCTGTCGAAAGTTGCGAATTCCAAAATGTTCTGATGCATCTCTGAGTGTGGTTCATTTGATACTTCTGCACAATCCACAGACATGAGTTGCTCTCAGATGATGTACCTGTTGTGATACTGGGCGGATAAATGGCTCGTCCTGACAATGCTGGATGCAAAGAAGATGGGCTTTGGAAGTATGTCACGGTGTATCGGTAGCAGATAGTAGGTTGAAAACTTTTGCAGAGTCAATATCATACCAGCCTTGCAGGGCAAGATACGAGAGTGTCTCTGCAATATAGTGAAGACCGATAGACCAGTCATTGGGCTTGAGCATCTGTCGAATGTAATTGACTTCCTTGTTAGATTGATATGTCTCTTTCACCATCAGCAGCAACCCTACTTTCTGTCAAAAACACTGGGGTGTTCTGGACAACTCTGACAGCTCTGACGGAACCTTGTACCCTCTGACGGAGCATTACACTCCTTCTGTTGCATATTTGCCTCCTTCACTTTGCACCCGGAATGTAGTGACGTATGCACACCATCAGAACAACATGTGTGTTACACTCTACGCAGCGGCTCCAGTTATGCGGTAGCTGTTTACACGACGCCAGGCGATGTTTTTGCCTATCTCCAGCCGAGTGCCACATTATACCTCTCCGCTATTGCTTTATATTGGGTGGTGCACTTTCCACATATATGTTTCGCTTTGAGATGTTGTCATATAGTACAATACAGTCTTCGCTTCGGATACATCCCTTGCCTTTGAATTTGCTTCACCAATCTCATATTTTACAGGTCAGATATATCTTTTTCAATCTTCACACTCTCCAGTACTATGCCCTCAGTCTTCCACATTCTGCGTTGATCCATCATCAGCTGACAATGCTTCTTCCACCTTATCCACATCCAGATTGTTGTCATCGTCGCCCCCATACCCGTCGACATCACTGGTTCGCAAGTCAAATCCCTCGAGTTCAGATGCGGCCTGTCATTGCTGGCTGGCGGTGGGCATATCATCACGCTCGTCGCTTTCGTCACCTGCATCTTTGTAATCCCTGCTGCCCCATGGCATCCCGAAAATGCATTTCGTCATCCATGCAAATCGTATCTATCGGGATGATTGGATCAGTGCTTCTGATCTCAGGCTCCTTAAGCCCCAGCTTGGAGGTCAATGAGTCAAGTAGAATAGCATGGTCAACACGTGCTGCTTCAATGCTGATGATGAAGGCATACATTGGGTTCTCCGCCTGTTCGATCTGACGCTTGACTGTAGGAAGTGTGTTTTCATACACCCTCTGTTAGTAGCTCTCTGGTAGTTTGTTCCAGCTATTCATCGTGAATGTATACATGTCTGCAACACCAGCGGAGGTTAACAAATGGTGACGGTTTGCAGCACAGCAGAATGCGTTCTTACCACCATTGTTCTTGTGGTTGAAGTAGTTCGAGCGATCAGGTCTGTCCGCTTTCAGCTTTGACTTGGAACCTTTCGGATGAACACCTTTGTTCTTTTGCCACTCCAGGATAGCATGGCGCAACGCAGCGCAGGAAAGTATGATCAGTAGCGACGGTATATGACCACCCATGTCGTTAATCATGGAATTATAAAATCCATCAGCATACTTACCGCTGTTGTACACCCAATTATAAGATTTGATGTAGATGAACCCCAGGACTGCTTCCGCCAGGAAGTATAGTGGACGCTGGCCATTCGGTAGCAGCTGTCGACTCTCTCTGCATTGGATATGGACCGCATACACCACCTTCCACACTCTCTGCTACAGGAAAAAGATACTTATTGTCTGCCAGAATGGAATCAATAAATTCCGAACACTCTGCGTTGGATCCAAAGTGGTGGAGATCATAAAGCTCTGCAATGTTGTCCCTTGCTAATTGAATAAAATGGGATTTAACCTTTTCGACTTGTACATGAACCTGGTACCAGATTGAGCGTGTAATATCCAACGTGGGCTGTTGCTTCAGCATACCTCTTTCGGGATCTCCTTTGTGCTTCCCTGTACTTCTATGGACCAAATCTTGTTTTGCTGCATAGTGGTGTTCATGTACGTCTCAATTATCTGCCTGGGTAGAGCTTCAACTAATGCTTTCACAACGCGTCACGTTCCATAACTTACCATCTCCAAGTCGCTTCTACTGATACACGGCCATCTGTTCTGCATGTAGAGCTCCAGGAGTCTGCCTGTTGCAAATACAAGACGTGTTATGTCCAACTGACCAAATCAATGGATGCTGCAACTGCCGGAGAACACTGATCGAGGTGTAGACACCACCTGCGGTTGCAATTGCCACTGCCTGTGTCTGTGATTCCGTTCGATAGATCGTGTTCGCACTGAATTTGTAATCATTGCATGGGCTTGTGGATTAGGGATGGGGGTAGGCAGGATTTCAAGACCGCTGAGAGCAGTGGGAGTGCCCGCAATGCTGGATGTGGGGCTGGATACAACACAACATGTTGACTCTGTCTGTGTGGTTCCTCTGGGTGCTGGTGTTCTACAACTGCTGGTACCCAGAGTGATGGTGGGAGTATTTAATGACCATCGCAGTGTAGCAGACGGGGCGGAAGTCACGCTTTGAGTGATATCTGCAACGCAAGAATTGTTCTGCGAAGATGAGGGGGTGATGTTCTGACCTGGGATCATAGAGGCTATGGAACTCCCTCCTCGAGCGGAATCCCTCTTGCAACCTGGTACAGATATTCGTCGCTTAGCAGGGGGAACTTGAGCATTCCCCAACGGCCCACACTTTTGTTGATTCCAATGATTGGCAATATTTGGAACATTTCATACGACAGGAGTCATGTCGGGGTGAGTGCTCTCGGAAGGCATAGTCCGATATAGATGTTTGATGTGCAGAATGGAGGCATAGTTTCATCTGCATGCATATGCAACGGCAGGCGAGGTGGACTCCGATTTGAGTGACCAGGGAGGAATTCAACAACCAAGGGAGGCGCAGTGTAGACCACGCAAGACTCTGATCACTGACAATACTCTGGGATGAGATCCCTCGAAAAGCATTCAATTATGGGGTCACCTGCCCTCAGATTAAACTCAGATTCAACTCAGCATTGATATTCACTGTTACAGCAATGTCTGAAGGTCTATGTGCACCGCTTGAAGGGTGTTTATGTCTTCTTCGCGCAGTTATCATAGTATTGCACTTGTTCTTTGCACAATACTTCAAACCATGCATTTTGTATATCATCAGCTTCCCGTTGGAAATCCCTCTCTGGCTGAGCTAAAAGCATCGCAAAGCGAACAATGACGTATTCTCTATCCTATGACATCAGTTGCGTGTGCTTTTTCCACCGCTAGGTGAGTTGGTAGCTGTGTTGGATGGTTGCACAGTTTGGATGACCTGAGAACTACACAGCGTGCTCCGAGATGCACGAGGTCTGAGCGGCAAAAGTGGTGTGTGATGCAAAACCAATGCCCGGCATCATAAACTTTCATCACCCTGAGTACTAACTCTCGTCTCGAGGCTTCTCGTTAATGAGGTGCCTGTTGGTTGTACAAGATGAAGGCTGGGCCATTTTGTGTCCGTCAACCAACAAAACGCAGGATATGAATCAAAATTATCATATCTCAGAAGTTGAACCAAGAAATTCCAGGAACTCAAGTATATATATCCCTTTCTCCCGCCTACACCTCCATTCTCTTTTCCTCGCATGTTAAACCCACCGCCAGCTTTCTGAACTATCTCAACATCAGGTGACTGGCACAACACAATGCCTCTCATTCCAATACACAGCCGATAACCGACACAACTTTATATGTTCCATCTGGGATTCCCTTCACTACATGCAACTGTATCATAATGCTACCGTGTCGGACATAGTTGTATTTTCAACTCACAGTGATGGCACCAAAGGGCAGCTGCAAAGGAACGGGGAAGGCAACTGCTAGGGCAAAAATGCCGATATCAGGTATAAATCGACATCTGTCATTGGATCCGAACCGAATCAAAGGATCCATCTCGGAACACCTCCATTGAGTCAAACAGACATACAATGTTTGCGGCATCAAGGATGTGAGGGCATGGGACCTCTTCAATGATAGAATCTTTCGTGATCCAGTCACAACTCGCCAGTTTTAACCATTCCAGCTGACGTGGCCGGACTCCAGGAGCAAGAGTTCACCTCTGCAGGAGTGGTGGGCGGCCTTCCACTCATATATGGGGCAAATGTTTGACAAAACCCGCGACCAAATGACCAATTGTAGGTGGGACAGCCCCCTTGAATTCAAGGATCAAGTTGATACCTCTGATCTGCTGCCAACCAGCTGGTGGGAGGTCGAATGCACGGCGAGCGTTTCTCTTGGTACTGTTGCGCTGACCTCAGGGCAAATATTGAGCCACAAAGCTGCCGGCAGTACAAGCCAGGCAATTTCCTGGCCATTAGACCACTCAATTGGGATGAGATAATTGCTGAGGATGACAATGATGAGAACTGGGCAGATCTCGGAGCGCCGAGCGGCGGCAGGAGCCACCTAGGTGATGGCAATCAGAATGACGACAGCGAGCGTGAGGAGGATATGCAGCGCGGTGCGAAAGGGACCTGGAAAGTGAAGGCAACACAGTACGGAAAGGGGAATGGTAAGGCGACTGAGAAAGGGAAGGGGAATGGGAAGGGGAAGGGGAAGGCAACGGAGGAAGGGAACGGGAAGGGAAAGGGGAATGGTAAAGGGACAGGTATTGTTAAACAAACCCCAGGGGGAGATGATGGGTTTCATGCCGTTGCTTTACAGTTGTAGAAGGAAATGCATGAGGCAGACTCGGACACGGAGGGCTAACTAGAGCAGGTATATTCGGTGCCAGAAGCATCGCCAGGCGTGGCAATTTCCTCAGTACATAATTCCAACTCTACCGAGGAGTTGGACAGCGAATATGACTCAGAACATGATTCTGATGTGGATATGGGAATGGAGGATGATGCAGACGCACCATAGGGCGTTGATTTAGATAGCGATGTGGATATGGAAAGGGACGATGATGCTGAAGTGGAGGAAAATCAAGCAGAGGGGGATGAAGAGGAGGAAGATGAGGAGCAGGAGGATGAGGATGAGGAGGAGCAGGAGGAGAATGAGGATGATGGAAAAGAACCTCGGACGATTGGCTAGGGAGAGCTGGTGAATACATTGGCTGACGATGTTGCTACTATGGTAGACCATCAACCAATCATGCTACCTGGGCAATGCTAGGATGTGCGAGGGCGTACACCTCAAACACAAGCTCCGGCGCCTGCCCCATGGCCACAAACCCCGGAGCCTCACCCACTGCAACAAACTCCAGCAACTCATCCCTGAGGCGCTCCTGGATGGCTGGGTAGGCGAGGAGTGAGCCTGTCGTCGCGTTGCAGAGGAGGCATTGGTTGTTGCGTTTGGGGTAGGGTCAGGTTCTTGTCTTGTTCATTTCCGTTGTTTTAATCTATTTTTCTTATCCATTCATTATTACATGCGTTGCAAGGTTTTTGAATCTCTCAGGGTTTATTTTATTTATGGGTTTTGTATTGGTATTATTTTATTCATAGTATTATGGGACATTGTGCATGCAGCGTTTTTGCAACTCATGGTGTGTAAGGAACCTCCTTGTGATGGTGTTGAGGCTCAATAAATCCCTCAAGTTGGCTGAAAATATCATGAGCTTACACCCAAACCAGGTTGCTCAAGCGCAGCACTAACTTTCGTCCATTTCTAGGGTGTATACTCCGCTCCTCATGTGGTGTTGACAATGCGAGAGAAGACCCCTTTCCGTTGCCCCGAATGTTCATCCCGAGAGAAGTTAACCTCCAATCGCTGGCGGCTTAAACATATCAAATTACACCATCCTGAACGCCTTCAAGTTGCACCCCAGCAGAATCTGACTATTCGTAGCGCGCCCCGACGCGTTGAACCCACTCATGGTCCTGAATTCAACTCTTACACGGACTCAGTCGAAGACTTGGACGCAATTCCCTACATTGAACACGTTACAAACGTTGCCGACTGATAGTCTCCACCACCATCACATCCTCTGCTGCGGACAGAACCATACCCCGGCACCAGCACTCTGCTGTGCAATCACATTGCTGAGCCATGGGACCGCAAGGCTCAGGGCTGGCTTGAGATGAACAGACAAATGAAACCCTACTACCTGTTCGTGATGCGTGAAGAGTACAAATATATCCAGTATGTGATCAAGGAGAAGGGCATGAAGACTGACTATGACAATGTGCTGAAGGAAGAAAACACCACTCTGCGTTTCCCAAGCTTCCAAAACAGGGATAGCGTCTAGACACTCGTGGCTAGCATGACAGATGCTCCGGCTCTTGTGGAGTGGGAACTACACACTCTCGAGGATATGCGATGGAATGACAACCACCAACGGCCTATTAAATACTGGAGTTGAGATATCATCAAAAGCATGAGATGGTTGATGTGGCAGCCAGCCTACACTGAGCATCACATTTACGCCCCTCTGCATTGCATTAATGGTGATACACCACCAAAAAGCCTTTGTACCGAAATCTACACCGTGGACTATTGTCGGGAGTCACAAGTATGCAGAGATACTCGTGGATAATCACTTGCTAATCGACATTAAGTCAACACTCAGAGTGGGGGATCCACTGGTTCCCTTGATCTTCATGTGCAACGGAACACACCTGTTGAATTTGGCTGGCAACAAGAACGAGTGGCCTGTATATATGACAATTGCCAAACTATTTTCGAAGATCCACCAGATGCCCTCTACACACAGCATCATAATCGTCTCTCTCTTGCCGATTCCAACCAAATAGCGCAATATTCCTCAGAAGCTGCTGGATAAGCTGCGGCAAACAAACCGAGAGGTGCTGAATGTAGTACTGCAGCGGGTACTCCAGCCTCTCACCTTTAAGCAAAATCCCAGCACCAAGGGAGGGTATTAGAACATTCTCTGTGCAGATGGCAACTTCAGGCATTGCAAACTGATATTAGCAGCATCGCTGGCAGATTGCCCATAGAATAACAACCTACATCATCTCGAGCGGCATATCTGTTTTCGTTGCGAGTGTCCAAACAACAAAGTTGCAGATTATATCCCTCCTGACAAGCATTACCCCCGGCACGATCACAACGTATTAAGAATTCTGAGCGATGCCATCACCAAGGCAGCCGATGCCGAACTCTTGTGGCGCCATGTTCACCAAGGATTGTACAAGTTTATACTTACTCCCTGTATCGTGTGAACTCTCCCGAAGTCCGTCCTCCTCCATTCAATGCAGATCGGCATGGTTGAACACCTGCAGAAGTGGATTTTCCAATTCATGAAGACGCACGAACGGCTGAACAAGTACAATGCAAGCTGGTTATCCGTGCCTGCTTACCACGACCTCACACCAAAACATAAGTCTGATAGGGAAGTTTCTCAATGGAATGGAAAGGAGATGAAGGAAATGAGCCTGTACCTGTTTGGTGTTGTAACCCAGTCTCTACAAGGTGGAATCCCCACTCATTGTCCCATATTCAATCACGTTTTGAATACACATGGGCATTGTTGAAATTGTATATGTATGCTGGGTATACACCTCACGATGGTGCAACTTTAAGCTACATGGAGGATGCATGGCGTCATTTTCACACCTTCAAAAATGTGTTCTTCCTTGGGCGAGCCGGCAAAAAGGTGAAGGCCAAAGCCAATGCCCTGAGAATGGAACTCGTGAAGAAGCGAAAGGTAGACAATGAAAAAAAAAGGTGAAATTTGGACTCCATCCAAGGAGCGGCACGAAATGAAATCCTGGCAGGATCATATCAACCCTGCGATACATGTTTCCAAGGAGTTACATGCCGACTTCAACTTTCCAATGATCCACTTCAGGTCTCATTGGGTCACACAGATTCGTCCATACGGAGCCTTGCAACAGCATTCTGCCCAGAGTCATGAACAAGCACATGAAACCAACCTCAAAGACTGTTGGAACGCCTCCGCTCACAATCTCAAATGCCTGCGACAAGTAATCACCTTTCAGTGTCGCATTCTCAGCTTCGAAATCAGAGAGCACAATCTCCAATGCCTCGCTCAGTGTCGGGAGAATGGCGCAGCTACCTGCGAATTCCTCCCTTCTGGTGCTGATCTGGCTCCTCCCCTGATCTCCCAGTCATATGCGAAGCCCAAATTGATGGGACCCTAAAACCACCGTGATAGAATGGATCCTGACGCTATGATCAAAGAATTCAGAACATTACTTGACAATGTGCAAGATGCAACGCACGGCGTGGCAATATTTAGTGGCACGCAGGAGTGTATCAGGAATAAGTGTCGTAACAAGATGTATAGATTGGATGAACAACTGCACCCGATGGAGTTCTGTATTTACCACGCTATTATGGTTCATATGGAGTGTTTAGAAGGTGAACACATATCTCAGATGTGTCAATGCACAGAAAGCCAGTGCTGGCACCGAGGGGTTAGACCGAACAACCCAGTGTGGATCAAGCAAAGCCGGGGGAGGTGTTATGGTGCGCGGAATGGGCGTCTCCCATGGCAACTGCAATGACTAACCAGAATCAAGCTGCTAAACAAGGATGGAGCTGTTGTTGAGTACTGGTTAACCCTGGCGCCCACCACAACACCTGAAAACTCAGGTTACTTGGATCCCGTCTCGAAATTTGTGTAAGTGATAAAAGCACTGGCAGCCAATCCTATGCAAGATTTCAGCGTGGGAAAGATCGTCAGCTGTGGGCACGGAATTCCAGAGTGAGCTACTAGTCATGAGACACGAGACCGATGGAACGAGTGATGGATTATCAATAGCCATATTCATCTTGCAACTCAGAATGATGTGTATAATTAGTACAGAGAGAATTGCTTTTTGCACTCCGGTAGAAGGAACGCAAGAGATTTTCGCAGGGTCACTCATCGCATTGCAATCCCGATGGATGTGCGTACCCAATTAACCCATTCCGACGTACGGTCACAGTTGGCCACAAAGCCAGATTGTTCATTCAAAATAGGAGACCCACACAGTGAAAAAGAAAGGGTGAAACTAAGATCGGAGGGGGACATGCAATGCGACGCATGGTATTGACACCCGGTGCAGAGTACTCCGCCACCGGGGTGCCTCTGACAGCTCAATGGAGCACGTCTACTCTCACAGAGCCATCCCGCCTGTATGGAAAAAAATTTTACTAATGATGGCGAATGACAAGGTAGAAGAGGCCATTGAAAGACAGTAGCTGGTGCACCTGAAACTCAAACTGGGGAACGACTGCTACACATATACTGCATAGTTCACAGTGTACAATGTGAAAGAATTTGATAATATGCTTGGGAAGTGCTGGTTGAGCGATATCCAGGGAACATCTTATATGGATGGCCGAACACGTGGAATGCAGACAACTCAATCCGGCATTTCCCGGGACAACAGAGCATAGGCAGTGTGAATGTAGTACCTCAGTGGCCTTTGGGCAGACAGTGACCAGATGATGACACCAACAAAGAAGCAGCCCAGACTATTGCTTGCAATAGTATTAGCAACAAATAACTCCGTTGCATGGATCATCGAGTTTTGGGGTTGGCATCAATTGTAGCAGTGCAGTACAATGATTCTGAGTTGGTGCAGTGGCCTGGCGAATTTCAATACATCCTTCATGACTTTGAGAATTGTGATTTATTCACAGAGATTACCTAGGACACCACACAGAGTAAACAGCAATCTAAAATTTGCGTATCACTAGAAGGTGACCGCAATGCGCCCATACTGACCTCGATATCACTTGTCTGCCCAAGGAGATGCAGAGTTACAATGACAATTGAAGAAGGCCTTACGCAATGGCTGGATACAGCCAAGCAACAGTCATTATGGCTCACCTGTTTTATGTGTACCTGAGACAGTTGGTGGATTGCCTATGTGAATCAAGAATCGGGCAGCCGACCGCATCATATGGAAGGATTGATACCCATTACCTGTCATCGAAGAGCTTGTCCAACTGCTGGGTGGTTTGAACTTCTTCCATATGATAGATATAGCCATGGGTTCACATCACACTCGAATATATGCTGGCAATCATCAAACATCTGCTATCTCCACCAAGTATTGGCTGTATGAGTGGATGGTGCTTCATTTTGGACCTGCTAATGCACTTGGTCATTTCATGTTAGTTATGAACTGCCTGTGGACATACAATCCCAGGCTAGGTAAGTTTGCTGCAATCTATCATCACTATACATTCATCCATTGTTCAATGAGACAGGAGCATCTGTATCACATGCGGATTGTATTGGACCATTTCCACAAAGCTGGCTTGAACCAGAAATGATCAAAATGCAAATAGTTTTGTAATGAGTTTATATATTGCAATTTTTGAATCAAGCCAGAAGGAGTGCATACTTTAGATGCAAAGACATATGCAGTAAGTGAGTGGCCTTGGCACTGAAAGAAGTTCATGGTTGTTGTGGTCTGATGGGCTGTTATGACAAGTTCATACGGGACCATTCATGAATCCCCTTGCCGTGATATCAGCTACACAGAAAGTGTGTTCAATTTAGAATGAACCGCTGCTGCGGTTAGCCACAGCTCAAGGACCTAGGTACAGGGCAATGCTTCTAGAATGGGGAGGAAAGGGAGGCCTTTGAAACAGTGAAAGAAGCCATGTGCAACGCTCCCATTCTGGTAATATGTGACACAGGGAGTGAGTATGTGCTGAGTTCTGATGCCAGCAAATATGCAGTCGGAGCAGTACTCTGACAGAAGGGGTAAGATGGGGATACAAGAGTCATTGCCTTTTGAAGCAGGAAGCGTAAGAGTGCAGAGATGCAATACCCTGCATATGCAAAAGAACTCCTAGTGATATGTGGTGCAGTTGTGAACTCGCACTACATCCTCCATTCAGACAGAAAGTTATGGTTCATACATCCCATGCCTCTTTAAAACACATACTAACACAACCTCAACTCACAGCACAATGAATGGAGTACTTAGCAACTACACAAAATCATACATATGACATCTGGTACCTTCCAGGCGCAAACATCCAGGTAGCTAATGCACTAACGAGATGTCTGAACTTTACACAGGCACACTGTCCAGTCTCCCAGTGTTGACTCATGCATTTAGCAATTCAGGAAGGGATGGAATGGTAACAAGAAGTCGCTGCTGAAATGAAAGACGACAGCTGGAGTAACAATATCACACAAATATTAGTTTCTAAGAATAGCCAAAGAGACCCGCCAGAGGCATCTGTTCCACCTACAGAATGAAATGCAAGGTCTCACAGCCACCAATTCTCCCTGGATGATGGCCTGTTTTGCCTAGGCTTGTAGAAACTGGACCCTGAATGACTCAAAGACAAGCCATGTCTGCTCTATACTCGGACACCCCTATGAAACAGAATCCTGCAAGAAGTACATCACCCTGCAATGTGAGGCCATTTCAGAGCAGCAAAAATACATATGACAGTCAGACAGTGCATCTTTGGGCCGGAGATGAGGAAAGGAGTGAAAGACTATACAAAAGGCTACAACACATGCGCGAGAGTTGATCAACAGGCTGGGAAAGTGGTGGGCTTCGTAAAACCACTACCAGTTGCACGCGGCCGCTCAGATTGCATAGGTGTACATTGCATTTCTTTTGTACCAACATCTTTGTGAGGAAATGATAGCATTGTGACCTTTGGGGACTACTTCTCCAAATGCGCCCATTGAAAGCCCTGCACTCAGACAATTGACACCACAGAATTTATACAGTGATTCTTGGAGGCCATCATACAACTTGTTGGGGTCCCCCAAGAGATTGTTAGTGACAGAGATGTGCACATGATGTTGGATTTCTGGGCAGAAGTGAGTACGAGAATACAGACAAAGCTGCTCATTTCAATGCCGTTTCACCCACAATTCGAGCTGCTTTCAGAGATCTTCAATAAGCAGGTCACACAGTATCTACCGGCTGTCTCCACTCACCATCAAGATCAGTCCGACACAATGCGTCCACTTGCTGAATATAGATATCACACATCAACCCACTCCTCCACAGATTGCAGCCCGTTTGGATTGAACCTAGGATACCCACACTCTATCCAATTCGACTACATGGAGGGCCAATGGAAGAATCATGAAATGCGGAACCTCAAAGGTGCAGCATTCATTGAATGATTGCAGGCCTCACTGTTGGATGCCCAGGACCGCCTCAACAAGGCACAAGATAGCCCGAAGGCTGAGGCATCCAGGAGCCGAAGACCATGCACTCTTGAGGTGGGATACTTTGGGATGTTGCGTACCAAAGACTTGCCAATAACATACTGGATCCAGGACCCTTCTTGGTAGAAGCTGCAATACCTGTGGGCCGCTCCCTACATGATTGTTCCGTGCCATGGGCCTAATGCAGTCGAATTGGAATCACTGGAAGATATCCCCATCCACAATAATGTAAATGACGGTATATTCATGAAGCATGCCACGGATCAAGTACTAGACTAACCCCCTCATCCTCCCATTCGAACTGTGAGAGGTCAAAATCTTTTAATTCAGCATCCGTGTATCCTGGAAGAGATTATCTCACAGAACTAGTGTTAGCAACGGTTCCAGTTTTGGACCCGGCGGGTATTATAGGTCTGCGTGGCATCGGCCTTACCCCATCAAAAATCGACGATTTTTTAAGCGAACCATCACTTTAAGGCCACAAATATTGATTAGAGAGTATAGTGTTTGGTATGTGAAATATGCAGCTTTGCACGGCGCATCTTTTGGCC
>Ga0307515_10001723_pt1 | contig 48678 bp, 5 predicted proteins | sample 17_EM_MG_FD_194513 | JGI IMG/M metagenome (GOLD analysis project Ga0307515, IMG submission 194513) | Populus trichocarpa ectomycorrhiza microbial communities from riparian zone in the Pacific Northwest, United States - 17_EM | ecosystem: Host-associated > Plants > Roots > Unclassified | place... | reverse complement strand
GCACCCCCTCCTAGGGCGCATGTCCTTAGGCGCCTGAATCGCGACAAATGGCTGGCCTTTCGCCAGGTAGTCTTAGCCACGCAGCGCGCGAGCTGCCCGCAGCACCCTAGCTGCAACGCGAGGCGTCCACTAGCACCCTAGCTAGCGTATTAAGCTTTCCATAAGGGTGACCTCCAGCAAGCACGTGCGATACCCCGCACTGACTGCAGAGAGTGCAGTCGCTTAGGCTGTCCCGTACTCGTAAATGCTCAACCCCGCACTGGATCAAACACTGACCTCCAGGTAGTCGCGAGACATATTGTTATACCTAAGCCTAACCCACTTGACCATACAAACCACCAAAAAGGTAGCAGTAGTGTCTTGCGACTGGACGGGCTGCCGGTTGGAATGCCTTATAAGCTCTTTAGCCTATACCGCAGGTATAGGTAGCGCATCGCATGATAGTATATGCCTTACTTAGACCAGGCTCTCTTACCTCCTATAACTATTAAGAGTTTCTTAATTAGCCATTATTTTAATAAAGACATATCCTACTTAGGCTAGGTCTACTTACTCTCTATAGCCGTTAAGAGTTCCTTAGTTAGTTAATATAACAAAGACGCATACCTACTTAGACTAGGTTTATTTACTTCTTATATTGATTAGGAGTTCCTTAGTTAACTAATATAACGAAAAGTTATGTCTACTAGGACTGAGTTTACTTACAGTTTAGAACCATAAAGAGTTCCTTAGTTAGTCGATATAACGAAGAGGTATATCTACTTGGATTAAGTTTACTTACTTCCTATATAAGAGTTCCTTAGTGATTAATTTAATAAAGAGCTATACTATACTTAAACTAGAGTTTACTTACCTTCTATAGTATTTAAGAAATCCTAATTAGCTATTAATTCTATAAAGGGACATGCCTTGCTTAAACTAGGCTTACTTACTCCCTATAACCATTAAAAGTTCCCTAATTAGTTAATATAATAAGAGATATACCTACCTAGACCGAGTTTGCTTACCTACTATAGCTATTAAGAGCACCTTAATTAGTCGATCTAATAAAGAAACATACCTATTCGGGCCGGATTTACTTATATCCTATAATTATTAGGAGTTCCTTAATTAGTCAATTAAATAGAAGGCTAAACTGTATTTAAAGAGGTTTTACTTACTACCTATAATTATTAAAATTACCTTAATTAGTTAATCCAATAAAAAAATACGCCCTATTTAAATCGGCGTTACTTATAACCTACAACCCCTAAGGGTTCCTTAGTTAGTTAATATATTAAAGAGGTATACCCGCTTAGGCCAAGTTTACTTACAGTCTACATCTATTAAGAGTTCCTTAGTTAGTTAATATATTAAAGAGGTATACCTACTTAGACTAAGTTTACTTACTTTCTATATTAATTAAGAATTCCTTAGTCAGTTAATATAAACGAAGAGGTATACCTGCTTAGACTAGGTTTACTTATATACTATATCTATTAAGAGTTCCTTAGTTAATGTAACGAAGATATATACCTAGTCAGACTAGGTTTACTTATACCCTATATCTATTAAGAGTTCCTTAGTTAATCTAATAAAGATATATACCTACTTAGACTAGGTTTACTTACAGCCTATATCTATTAAGAGTTTCTTAGTTAGTTAATATATTAAAGAGGTATATCTACTTAAACCGGAATTACTTACAAGCTATATCTATTAAGAGTTCCTTAATTAGTTAATATATTAAAAAGGTATACCTACTTAGACTAGGTTTACTTACACCCTATATTTATTAAGAGTTCCTTAGTTAGTCGATATATTAAAGAGGTATATCTACTTAGACCGGGTTTACTTACACCCTATATTTATTAAGAGTTTCTTAGTTAGTTAATATATTAAAGAGGTATACCTACTTATACTAGGTTTACTTATAAGCTTTATCTATTAAAAGTTCCTTAGTTAGTTAACGTATTAAAAAGGTATACCTACTTAGACCGGGTCTACTTACATTCTATATCTATTAAAAGTTCCTTAGTTAGTTAATATATTAAAGAGGTATACCTACTTTAACTAGGTTTACTTATATACTACATCTATTAAGAGTTTCTTAGTTAGTTAATATATCGAAGAGGTATACCTGCTTAGACTAGGTCTACTTATATACTATATCTATTAAGAGTTCCTTAATTAGTCGATATATTAAAGAGGTATACCTACTTAGACGGGTTTACTTATACCCTCCATCTATTAAGAGTTCCTTAGTTAGTTAATATATTAAAGAGGTATACCTACTTAGACCGGGTTTACTTACTCTCTACATCTATTAAGAGTTCCTTAGTTAGTTAACGTATTAAATAGTTATATTTGCTTAGACTAGGTTTACTTACACCTTATATCCATTAAAAGTTCCTTAATTAGTTAACGTATTAAAGAGGTATACCTACTCGGACCGGATTTACTTATACCTTATATCTATTAAGAGTTCCTTAGTTAGTCGATGTATTAAAGAGTTATATCTACTTAAACCGAGTTTACTTATACCCTATATCCATTAAGAGTTCCTTAGTTAGTTAATGTATTAAAAAGGTATACCTACTTAGATAGGGTTTACTTACAGTCTACATCTATTAAGAGTTCCTTAGTTAGTTAATATATTTAAAAGGTATACCTACTTAGACCAGGTTTACTTACAGTCTATATCTATTAAGAGTTCCTTAGTTAGTTAATATATTAAAAAGGTATGCCTACTTAGACTAGGTTTACTTACAGACTATATCTATTAAGAATTCCTTAGTTAGTTAATGTATTAAAGAGGTATACCTGCTCGAACTGGGTTTACTTACCATTCCAGTTAAAACAGCTGTGGTTGTTATAGTATAGGCTTGCAATTGGTAAGGTATATAGGTTTATAAGTAGCAAACTATAATTAAAGCGCCTTAAGTAGTTAAATTTGCACCTAGAGTAATAAGTAGTTCGAAACCGGATATTAGTCTAGTTATAAACCCTACGGCCAATTAATTAGAGTATTCTTTTACCCCTAAGAACGGCAAAGTAGATATAATTACGGCAGTGGTAATATTAGCGGGTTTATAGTGCAGAAGATAAGTTAATAAAAGGCTGGTAAATATAGAAGAGAACGGAATATTTACGTAACCTAGTAGCGGTCTGGTTTAATTCGTTGTAAGGCGAGCGAATTACTAAGAGCTATGTTTTTCTAGCCCGGTAAGGGCTATATAAGAGCGGGAAAAGCAATAAGGACCACCTGCCATATATTTACCAACGATCATGCTAGCAGGTACGGATCGTAAAAAAACCACGCTTTAGTCCCCTAATTAAGTTTTACGCTCCCTTTTAATACATCCTAATTTAAGCTATACGCGACGTTAAAGATCTATTAACTTATTACCCACGCTTTTCCGCATTTAGGGATCCCTAAAATAGCAACTTATTAACTTCTATCCCCTAATAACTATAAGCCCAGTAAATATTACCGCTTAGCGGATTTGATAAACAGCGACAAAAGGCTAGCTATTTTTTAGCGGTTTAATAAACTAAACATTCTTAACCTTCTTAGCTTATAAGCAGAAATTTACGAAGTTCGGAAACAATTTCGCCAGCTATGCCAGGCGGACGACCATTTCGGATATCCGCAGTATTCTAAGGATTTTAAACTGTCTAAAGAGGAGAAACCCAAGCAATATAAGAAACTTGAGTTTTTAAGGACGAAGTTGAGGGAGTATAGTAAGTCTTGTTAAATCTTTATATTAAAAACACGAATACTAATAGAGATAGACGAATTGGTATTGTAAGGTAAGTAGTTAGTGCTATAGTTTTAAATGCTAAAGTCGACTCGTCTAATATATAGTTAAGTTTCTTAAATATCTAAACTAGAAAATCCCAAGACTTTATAACTTAAGAATTTGCAGGGTTGGCTTGGTTATAGTAAATTCTAAAAAGGGTTAAAAGTAAGAACATAGGAAGAGGATAATGTGTTAGTATACCTCTGTGCCAGCCTAGCTACAGCTAAGAATAACCAATTAATTGGGAGTGCTCTTACTATATATTACTGGCTGTTTGGCAAATATATAAATGCGGGTAGAATATTAGATAAAGAGACCGGGCTTATATTGTACTCCGACGTAAAAATTAACAGGGTAAGCAATATAATTGCTACAGTCCTTACATTAACTCTTCCCGTTATTACGATTTTCGTGCTTAACGTTCTTCTAAACACAAATCTACGGGTTAGGCTTATAGTCCTCTTCACCGCTATCTTTGCTTTAGTCCTAGTCACCTTTACCTCCGCGAGGCAAGTTAAGATCTTTACTACTATAGCTACGTAAGCGTTTTAACCTGCCCTTTTAATTCTATATCTATAGAATTTATAGTTAATATAAGTATTAGGTTCGCTGTTATAGAAGTAGTCTTTATTAAAAGCGCTATTAGTAGTACCTTAGGTATAACGGTAGCAAGTAGAAACACAATATAAGCGTCAATATAGAGTAAACATATAGTAGCTTAGAGATTAATTTATATATAGAGAAGCAGGAATAAATAGAGCATCGTATTAACCTAAGACTAACGTTATTAAGGATATTAGATTAAAGGATGGCTTTTAATATATTGGCTTATTAAATATATAAGGTTAACACAATGCCCACAGAGCCGTGTAAAGACCCGTGGCGATATAAACTTTACGTTCGTACCTAGCGGCTCGATTGTTTCGCCGGCCTCTTTGGACGACTTATATCTACATGCTAGACCTCGCAATCCCTTAAAGCTTCGCGTCTTTAACTATTGCTGCTATCTTTAACAACGTGTTGCTGCGAGGACTGGACCTGCTTCTTCTGCGTATATCCAAATGCTATTAAGGGGAGGTTTCGTAACGTGGCGGCGCTTCACCTCGTCCTGGAAGCGTACTAAACCCAAGCAGCCGTCCGGTATTAAGACTATAAGTACACCTAATCTAAAGAAAAGTAATTAGATAAGATATGTACACAGGCAGTGGTACTTAACTATAATATAGCATGTACTTCCGCTTATTAACGCTTGGGCTAGACTAGCAAAATTTAGCTTATACCCTAGTGGCGCGTTACCTACGCTAATAGGGAGGATAGCCGACCCGTTCCTGCCATACCCTTGTTTTTAAGGCGCTACTTTCTTAGAATAAAGATAGGAAGCCAGCAAGAAGCGGTTCTGCTATAGGCTGGTACGTTAGAACCAATAACTCTCTTAGGCTTGGCGGTTAAGCACCACTATATTTATACCACTAGCCACAGAACTCTCTAATGCCCTACTGCTCGGCTACGATAAAGAGCCCACGTTAGATTAGCGTGGCGCAATTGCTGGGTTAACTAAAGCGTGAACTTCCAACCTTGGACCAGCGACGATTACCGTTCAACTTCGCGATGCGGCCCAACTCATGGCATAACATACTGTCGACCGTTAAGGTCACTCTTAGGTACTACCTTGTTCTTATATGTCTTACTACTGTCTTTAATGCCTAGTACCTATATCTCACCACCTATTTCTATTACCTATTTTATCTTAGTTGCCTATAATATTTAACTTAGTTGCCTAGACCTACCTTATATATATAGAGAGCTTTTAAAGCCCTCTTTAATAGATTAGAGTTCTTCTTAGTAACTTGTCCGTCCGATATATACAGCTATATCTACGTCGTAGACCTAGTCGTTATTCTTAGGAGTTTAGTAAGATTCTGGGACAACCCAAAGTACGCATACAGCCACCGTAGATCGTTTTTAGATTTAGTTATGGTATATAGCGATACTAACTAAGCAAGCGTTTATCAGAGAACTCGCTTCTTGCTTATTTCTAAGGAAAATTTACACAGTGGGATAAGTAAGTAGATACGTTTGCTTATCTATTATAGCAGACAGAACAATATAAATAGCGGTAATATAAGGAAATTAATAGATTAACCCTCCCAGAAGAGGCTAAATATCGCGTATACTTGCACTAAAATCTAGTCCTACAAGGGGGTAATATAAGTAGGCCAGCTGCCCTCCCTACTAGCGTTAGCGCGGTATTAGCTATATAAAGTATAGCTCTTATAGTAATCTAATAGTTTATAAGCAGCCAAAGAGGCTATAAGAGTAGAACCTGGAGGTAATATAAAAGTAATTAAAATGCGAGATATAATATACATCTTAAAATGCCAAATCTTATACACTATAAACGTGGCCACTATCTACCTCCAATGCTTAGTTATCCAGTTCTTCGAAATTTAAGAACCCGGCCCTCCTTCCGCAAGCGTAATATTATATATTCTCTTAATCGCTATACTAGTTGGATTTATAAGAAGATCGGCTGCCTTACTCTAATTGCTATAGATAGGGGTCCTATAAAATACTAAATAAGCAATGTTTTTAATATAGCAATATAGCAATATAAGCACTAGCAGGAAGCGCTTACAGGGAGGGCAGCTGGCCCGCTTATGTTACCCCCTTATATAAGGGGGTGACGTAAGCGGGCTGGCCGCCCTCCCTGCAAGTTTTGGTGGCATTATAACCATATTAGTAGCATTTTAGCGGGACGCTACTATAATGCCACTAAAACTTGTAGGGAGGGCGGCCAGCCCGCTCATATTACCCCCTTATAGTCATTACTCTAACGCTTTAGAAAGTATTGGCAAGAAAGTTGTCATCTTAGATAGTGCCATCAAACGTACTAGAATAACTGCTTTAACTATAAAAGCGTATATCCTTGCTATGAAGTATATTAGAGTATATTAGTAGAATAAGTATACCCAACGTTGTTTAAAGACCTCGTTAGTGTCGCCCGCTACGTTTAATAGACTAGACCCAAGACCAGACCCAATAACTAAGAACTAAACTATCCTATAAAGAGCGCTGTCGCATCTTTACACTCTCCGATCTTTTATATTAGACACTAAAAGCAATTGCCACAACTATAGGACTTCCTTAGACGACCATTTAATCCGTAATAAGATCCCAAGCCGAAGCCCTAAAGAAGTAAACAGACAGAAAGCCTACCATTACGGGCGAGGTTCGGGAACGCCTTATTGCTCATACAACCCTTAACGCTGCTTATCGTCAAATAACGTATAAGGAAATCGCTTAGCTAGAGGGTATATAGGCTTATCGGAAAGCCCTCGTGGCAGCATTTAAGATGGAGTCTTATGGTCGCCGCGTGGCTACCTCGAAACCTCTCCTTACCGAAGCACAAAAGCAAGCACGTTTAGCATGGGCAATTGAGCATTTAAGCTGGACGCCAGAGCAGTGGGCTTATATTGTCTAGACTAACGAGTGCTCCCTCTTAACCAAAGGCTTTAGAAAGGTATATATCACCTAGCGACCAGAAGAGAAGTATAACAATTCTTGTTGTTCTCTTAAGTTTAGAGATTACTCTTCTTGGACTATCTATGGGAGTATTTTAGCACTTAGCAAAGGAGATATGGTGGTTATTAAAAAGGAATGGGGCAGTATAACGGGTGAAGTACATAGAGAAAGAGTGCTTCTATGGGTATACTAATTTATAAACTAGGTAACACAACACCCGAAGAACCCTTGGAGGTATATCATTCTAATAGAAGACGGTGCTCCTTAATATACTGCTAAGTTTACGCAACAGCTCCATAATTTAAATAGTATAGACAAGATATATTAGCCTGCTAATTCTCCTAACTTAAATCTAATAGAGAATATCTAGCGTCTATTAAAATAGAGAGTGGCTAAAAGATTTCCGCGTAGCCTTATAGAGTTAAGGCAATATATAGAGGAAGAGTAGGCGGTATTGGAACTATCTGATTTTATAAGATATATTAGGAATATAAAAGAACGTTATTAAGATATAGTAAATGCAAAAGGAGGGCATACGAAATAGTGAATTTGTAAATCAAACTTAAAAGCAATATTAATAATTATCTAGAATAGGGATCCAAGATAGACTTCTAACTAGGATTATTATAGTTATAGGAACCCGCCAGACACCATCTTTTTAAATATCTTTTCGCATTATTACAGTTGTCTAGCTTGTTATTGTTATTGTTAATATCCGTATCCGGTATAGTTTCTTAAGAGGTAGTCCACAGCTTTTTATTAAAGGAAGAATCTTGCGATAAGGCACCGAAACTGCGCCGTCTCCCACGACCCCGGAAATGTCGCTCTTCTCTATTATCTTCCCCATCTCCCACCGGAGCCATATAAGCATCCCGTTATCGTTTTTACGGACTCTAGCTCTAAGATTTGGCCCCTAACGCAAGTAGCTGCCTGCATTAGTCTCCCAAGAAGTCTATAATACTCGTCTCCCCGTTACCTACATAGATGCAGAGCCTTCGCTTAAGGCCCTGCTATATAAAATTAACGGATTAAGTAAAGATTGTCCACGCGAAGCGTGCCAGAATATACTAAATAGCGACACTAACAAGTAGCTATAGCGACACGTTATGGTAGAGATTCGTAAGCTAAAGAGATAAACCTAGGGCTAGAATATAAACGAGGAGGATAGAAGACTTGGAAACGATCATAAAACGCTTCTAGTTAAAGATTGTGTAAATATTAGACTAAAGGAGAATAACATTCTAAGCGTTATTAATGGGTGCAGACCCCGGGCGCTGCTAATTTGTATATTAAAATATACTATTATCCTAGAACCAGCGCTCTTCGCTCCGCGGCACTAAGTGTATATATTCTATACCCTTAATATGGTTCGTTATATAGTAGGAGATATCCCAGGCCAGTGTAGCTTCTGCTAAACTACTTTAACAAGGTAATTGCCTATTAAGAGGAAGCTTTGGAGGCTCGTAGGAACTCTATAACTAAGGTAGTTTATTATAGGGGAAGCGCTAGTAGGCAAAAGATAGGACTATAGAATATTTCTCTAAGACCTTAATGTCAATATACAAGCATAAGTATACGGGAGCTTTCTATTTGCTTACCATCGGCAGCGTCTTTAAAAACCTGGAAGTAGTAATTATTTCTACGCAGAATACTATTAGGACTAAACAAAGCACGTATACCAGTCCTTGTCTCCGTTAAGAATCCCTCCTATCTATTATTGGTAATAATAGCGCACGCAATTCGCGTAGTTCCGTAATGGATACCGCCTTAAGGATGATCTAAAGCGGGAAGTACCATTAAGATATTACCCGTGTCGCTATAACCCGGATAACGCAGGTAGACTCTATAGTTAAGGTCTATTGAAATATTCTGCCCGCCATCTTCGTAGTAAGGTGTTCTGTAATGCGAACGTGGTTAGATAGTATCGCAAGACATATATCTAGTCGATATAGCGGTACCAGTGGCAGGTAAAAGTGATATAGCTATAAAACAAGCTATATTAGCGGGTCGCCACGCCAATATAGAATTTGCTGCCGTTAAGCACAATTAGTTATTAGGCGAGCACGTGGCGACAAAGCTAAGGTAAGCTTGGCATTTCTTAGTACTCCGTCAAACTTGACCTTAACTTCAGGATATATAACTAGTTAACAAAATGTCCCTAACAGACACCTTAAGAGCTCGCTCCGTCTCAAATCACAAGGGTCTAGTCGGTACGGCTCGGCCACCCTCTCTACTAGCGGGGGCGAGCTTAAAGCATTTTACGCTTTAATCGCCTTCTGTAAATACCACTAATTATATTACCCATCTTAATAAGCCTTTACAGATATTTAGCTTGGCTTAGCGCTCAAACATATATTTATATAGTGAAAACGGTTAGCTAACCTAAGTCCGGAATAATTGCAGGACCAATACAATATGCGGTAGCTTGCCCGCCTTCACAAACATAGTTCTAGAATTATCCCTTAACCCTAGCATAAAAGCGCAACCAAAGTTAAGAGCTATTAGCGTAGGAGTTAACTTACGCAACCTTATATAATATATTATTATCTCTATTAGCTAGTTAGACTTATTTTAATAGGTTAAAATACGTTATAGGAGGATAGATTGTTTATAGTAGGAGTTAATAGTAACTAGATAATATTATTTTAGCTAACGGTATAGGGATAGAGTGTAAATATTCCTAGAGTATATTCTAGATATTTTACTAATATACTTAGTTATAGGAAGTAAGTGGACCTACAAATACCGAGATGTATAGCTGCTAACCTTATCCTATTTATTAGTGTAGCGAATAAGTAAACCTGCGAATACTAAGATATATAGCTATTGCTAACCTTGTCCTATTTATTAGTGTAGGATATAAGTAGACCTATAAATACTAAGATATACGGCTACTGCTAACCTTATCCTATTTATTAGTATAGGGTATAAGCAGGCCTGCGAATACTAGGGTATACGGCCGCTGCTAACCTTATCCTATTTATTAGTGTAGCTTATAAGTAGACCTACAAATACTAAGATATACGGCTGCTACTAACTTTGTCTTATTTGCTAGTATAGCTTATAAGTAGACTTACTAATACTAAAATATATAGCTGCTGCTAACCTTATCCTATTTTTTGGTATAAAATATAAGTAGACCTGCGAATACTAAGATATACAGCTGCTACTAATTTTATCCTATTTGTTAGTATAGGATATAAGTAGACCTACAAATACCAAGATATATAGCTGCTGCTAACCTTGTCCTATTTATTAGTGTAGTATATAAGTAGACCTACAAATACTAAGATATATAGCTGCTGCTAACTTTATTCTGTTTATTAGTGTAGGATATAAGTAGGCCTATAAATACTAAGATATACGGCTGCTATTAACCTTGTCCTATTTATTAGTATAGCTTATAAATAGACCTACAAATACTAAGATGTACGGCTACTACTAACCTTATCCTATTTATTAGTATAGTAAGTAAATAGACCTACAATTACTAAGATAAACGGCTACTACTAACCTTATCCTATTTGTTAGTATAGCTTATAAGTAGACCTATAAATACTAAGATATATAGCTACTACTAACCTTATCCTATTTATTAGTATAGGATATAAGTAGACCTATAAATACTAAGATATACGGCTACTACTAACCTTGTCCTATTTATTAGTATAAAAAGTAAGTAGACCTATAAATACCAAGATATATAGCTACTATTAACCTTATCCTATTTGTTGGTATAGGATATAAGTAGACTTATAAATACCGAGATATACGGCTGCTGCTAACCTTATCCTATTTGTTAGTATAGTATATAAGCAGACCTGCAAATACTAAGATATACGGCTACTGCTAACTTTATCCTGTTTATTAGTATAGCTTATAAATAGACCTGCGAATACTAAAACGTATAGCTACTACTAACTTTGTCTTGTTTGCTAGTATAGCAAGTAAGTAGACTTGCTAATACTAAAATATATAGCTGCTACTAACCTTATTCTATTTTTTAGTGTAGGATATAAGTAGACCTACAAATACCGAGATATATAGCTACTGCTAACCTTATCCTATTTATTGGTATAGCTTATAAATAGACCTACAAATACCAAGATATATAGCTACTGCTAACCTTGTCCTATTTATTAGTATAGTATATAAGTAAACCTATAAATACTGGGATGTATAGCTACTACTAACCTTGTCCTGTTTATTAGTGTAGGGAGTAAGTAGCCCTATAAATACTAAGATATACGGCTACTGCTAACCTTATCCTATTTATTAGTGTAGGGTATAAGTAGACCTATAAATACTAAGATATATAGCTACTACTAACCTTATCCTATTTATTAGTATAGGGTATAAATAGACCTATAAATACTAAGATATATAGCTACTGCTAACCTTATTCTATTTATTGGTGTAGCTTATAAGTAGACCTATAAATACTAAGATATACGGTTACTGCTAACCTTATCCTATTTATTAGGTGTAGCTTATAAGTAGACCTATAAATACTAAGATATATAGCTGCTGCTAACCTTCTCCTGTTTGTTAATATAGTAAGTAAATAGATTTACAAATACTGAGATATATAGCTACTGCTAACCTTATCCTATTTATTAGTGTAGCAAGTAAGTAGACCTATAAATACTAAGATATATAGCTACTGCTAACCTTATCCCGTTTATTAGTATAGGATATAAGCAGACCTATAAATACTAAGATATACAGCTACTACTAACCTTGTCCTATTTGTTAGTATAGTATATAAGTAGACCTGCGAATACCAAGATATATAGCTGCTGCTAATCTTATTGTATTTATTAGTATAGAATATAAGTAAACCTACGAATACTAAGATGTATAGCTACTACTAACCTTATCCTATTTATTGGTATAGGATATAAATAGACCTATAAATACTAAGATATATAGCTACTGCTAATATTATCCTGTTTATTGGTATAGGATATAAGTAGGCCTATAAATACTAAGATATATAGCTGCTGCTAACCTTGTTCTGTTTATTAGTATAGGATATAAGTAAACCTATAAATACTAAGATGTACAGCTGCTGCTAACCTTATCTTATTTATTAGTGTAGATTATAAGTAGACCTACAAATACTAAGATATATAGCTACTACTAACCTTATCCTATTTATTAGTGAAGGGAGTAAATAGACCTATAAATACTAAGATATACAGCTGCTGCTAACCTTGTCCTATTTGTTGGTGTAGCTTATAAGTAGACCTACAAATACTAAGATATATAGCTGCTGCTAACCTTGCCCTACTTATTAGTGTAGGATATATATAGATCTACAAATGCCCCTTATATATAACTGCTTAAACCAGTACTAATACGGATATAAACCGGTGACTGGCTCTATACCTTTAACAATATATTTGCTTAGAATTTTGTTAAAAGCTTACTATCTAGTATACTACTAAGCTAGCTTGCCCTGGTTTAGTGTTGTTCCTACTATAGTACTATTCTACCTACTAGCTATAACGTTAATCTTTCTAAAGTCCGTACTGCTAAAAATAATTATTAGCTCTACGCTCTACTCCTTTATATACTTAAACGCTATTACTATAATAACGAACTATATATTTAAATAGTTAGAGAATAGTTAATATTAAAAATAGGAAAGGGGGGGCTATATATTCCCCAGTTGTGTTCTAATTTAAGTTAGTATCTTTAACTCCTTATATACGCTAGGCAGGGCCATTACTTACTATATATTTTTATACACAAAATATTTGGCTAATCCTAATAATAGTATTTAGATTAGCTTCCTAGTCTTACCTAAAGCTAAAAGTCCTATATAATTTGCACTACTTTACGTATAGCTTTGTTAGTGTAATAAGTCCCATAAATATAATAAGCATTATATTAAACCTAGCATAAAATTGCTAATAAGGCTCCTCTATATTAGTAATCTGGATAATCTAGATTATAATCCTAATGTTTTACGTTTTAATTACGCTATATAAATAGATAGAGGAAAATATATTGCTTTATCCTATTACTAGGGCGAACTTCCAATTAAAGATAAGAAATAATTTTATATAACCTAGAATAATATTACCTAATAGTAAAGAGGATTTAATATCTCTAACCTGCTAAAGACTTTCTAAAACGCTATTAAAGTAACTTAAGAACTTCGTGTACTATACCTCTAGATCGACTTACTCTATATAATCTAATATAAGGATAATAAAGAAGATTAGAAACGCGAATCTAGGCGTATAAAAAAGGTCTTCTCTTTAGCTTACTACATAATTACTATAACTTTAGCTATCTATTTAAAAGCGGGATTCCTTAAGCAGGACGTAAGCACTAAGTATATCCTTATTTAAGATGCCTTAAACGGGCGATTCTATATCTATACTAGTATAGATAATTTTAATAATAATATAGAGAAGGCCTAGCTTAATACGCGAGCATAGGTAATATAGGAAAGGGTTTTATTATAATAAACTATCTATTTTAGTAATAATTAGACATACTAGGAATGCGGTAAAGGGGTTTACTATAAAAACCTTACTAAACTAAAAAGGTAAGAGCTTAAGTAATATCTAATAGACCAATATCTTTCTAACCTAGATATTTTACTCCTTAGCTTATTTTAAAGGAAGTTCTTTACACTTAACCTAAACTTCTTAAACTAACTCCTTAAGTTAGGCCACCAATATACTATAGAATTTATTTACTATTTTTTTAAGGACTACTTAAAGCGCGACCTTATAGAGAGGATTAATAGAGTTATTATAATATCTGGGTTAGAAGCCTGTATTATATATGCTTTAAGGTATTAAAGTAAATACGGTATCTTTTAACAGTACCTTTATAGGAATCTCCTATAGTAAATATCTAATAATAAAATAGAGCGGATTATATATAAAAACCGGAATATACTATTATAGTTATAAATAGTATATAATAGAGGCATTTAGTTTATAGACATCCCTTTTAATATAGTTAATTAGATTAATAACCTTTAGTTTAATAAGGAGTGTAAACCTATACTAATTGTAACGGCTCACACAAATGCCTCTGAACCGAAGCTTGTAGATTGCTATCTCGTAAAGATACTAAGCTAAGGAGAAGAAGGAGAGGTATATACAGGAGGCAGAGTAAATAGATATCCTATAAGGGCCGCCAAGACGCTAGTGATAAGCGAGCCAATAACAGGTTGGCAGAATTTGGCAGCAATATAGCAGAATTTGGCAGGTGACGCGCCCCAGCACCGTTATATTACCCCCCCCTCTAGAAAAAACCTACCCTTAGGCGTTATTTAAGTTCCTTATTATCGTCTAGATTATTATAATTATCTAACCCCTCTTCCTAGCTTTTAATCCAGTTATCTAATTTACATAGTGGTCCGGGGAGGTCTAGATAGGCTAGGTAGAAATCCTATAGTTTATAGGGGGAGTACTTAAAATTAGATGCGGGATACCATTCTAGGTCCTCATTATGGCCTACCCAGCTTGCATAGTATTTTAAGACACTACGGACCTTCTTAACTGCTAGAATCTCTTCAACTTCCCATTTTTTATCCTCTGCAATCTAGATTGGCGGTAGGGGGTCGTTGTACTGTCTAGGTAATAGGTTGTTCGCAGCCTTTTATAGTTAGTCTAGGGAGAAGACAGAGTGGATCCTTATTAAATCTGGTAGTTTAACCTTAAAGGAGTATCCTACCTTCTCTAAGATCTTATATAGACCAGCCATTTAGTGGTCTAGCTTGCGGCTTAGCCTCTAGGTTTTTTAGTTCTTCGTTAATACCTATACCTAATCCCCTACTTAGAAGTCTGCTTCGCAACAATATTAATTTACATCGGCCTCTTTCTTCTCTTACGCCTTTTTAATAATCGTTTAAGCAGTCTCCCAGGCTCCATGTATTCTCTTAGCCAGTGTCTAGGCCTCTTTATGGCTAAGGCGTTCGCGAGCCGTAGCGGGTTCGGTAGGCCTATCCCAATTAAAGGACGTTCGTAGTGCGTATCCGTGGAGTAGTTTAAATAGCGACATTCCTATACTATTATGGGGGAGCGTAAGCTGCGCGTAGTCCATTATAGGCAGTAATTCTGACCAGTTATCCTAATAATAGTTTATAAAGGGGCGTAGTCGCTAGTTAAGGTACTAGTTTATAATCTTAGTTTAACCGTTAGTCTAAGGGTGGAATGCAGTAGAGAGCTTAATCTTAATCCTAAGGATACGGCAGAATTCGTTCCAGAAATTTAATATAAACTAGGGACCGTAGTTAGAGATAATTAATTTAGGAGCACTATAGAATCGGTAGATGTTGTTAACGTAGAGGCGGGCTATATCCTTTGCAGTTATAGTCTTAAAATAAGGGAGGGAGATAGATTGCTTATATAGTCGGTTAATTACTATAAAGGCTATATCGTGGCCGTGGGCGTCCTTTAGAAATGACTTAAAATCCATTATAATATATTACTAAGGGCGTTCTAGAACTGGCAGTGGTTATAACCACCCGGGAGTTTAATCCCTAGGGGCATCTGCGCGTTTATAGGCGTAGTAGTTTCTAATAAATCGTTCTATATTAGATAGGAGTCCTCGCTAATAGTAATGGGGCGCTAGTAGTTAGTGGGTTTTATCTCAACTAGGGTATGCTATAAAGACTTAACAGTGGGCTTTACGGATTAGCTCTATCCGTAGGTTATTAATATCCGGAACTATAAGCCGCTCTTAATATAAGAGCAGTCCGTCTTCCATTTCCAAATTAGGGTTACCCTTTATAGCTTAGTCGCGGAGGGCCTTTAGGGAATTAGCCGTGCGGTTTGCGGTCAGGATGCGGTTAATTAGTCCCATTAATTCGTCCAAGAACTCTCCTTTTATAGGTACTAGCTCGCTCCGTTTAGAGTCTAGTTCCTTAAGGATATATAAGTTAAGCTATTTAGGGCGGAGGAGGGCGCGTGTCCAATACTAAGCCTTTAGCTCGTCCTGCGGGCCAACTAATATAGAAAACTTTTTATAGTAACTTTATTAGCTAGACCGGAGCTGCAGTTTTAAAAGCATAAATAGATAAGCTAGATTATATAATAAATAAGCTATAATGTAAAGCTAATTAAGAGACAAATTACTAGTAGAGTCTTCTTTAACCTGACGTAAACCTATAGCATACCTATAAGTGCAATCGTGGAGACTAAGTGTAATTTAAGAAATACTTTATATATATAGCGCCGGAGATATAATATAGACAGCCTACTAAGTAATGCGATAACGGAAATAAGCTAGTATTCTTTTAGTATAAGAGTAAGTGTAGTACGGAGTGACGAACTAATATTTCTTAAGTAGAACTAAGAACTACTAAGAAGTTAATAAAACTATATATAAGACCTTAAATTACACAAACGCGGCCTACCTAGCGGTAAAGTAGGCCGTATTAGCTTAGATTTAGATAGACTTTATTACTAATTAAACTAGTCCTACTACTAAGATATAGCGAGACTATATTAATGACAAAAAGAGAGCTATAACGTTTCGCTAACTTAGCGCGGCCTAAAATTCTAAGAGTGTAGATAATAATATTCGCTATAATATAAAGAATAATAAGAATAGCTATAAGCACGCTTACATCGGAGCTTCCTTTTTAGCGCTTAATAACTAATATATAATTAAGTCTTTTGTAAAGAAAAGAAAAAATCAACTTGTGAGTAGGTGTATTAATTTGCTATAAGAGCTTTTATAGAGTAAATGCTCCGAATATAGCTCTAAGGGAGATAAGGAAGATTGTAATTATTTATATAATGGTGTTCTATAATGCTAAACTTCTTAAGCAAAATATATGTTATATACTAGTACCTAAATATATACTTTCTTACGTAATTTAGCCCGCGTAGATGGTTTTAAAATATATAAAGATGGATTCTAAAATCTAAAAACCGCTTTTAAGGAAAGCAGGGTTTACGAATCGGCGATTTATAATTTGCGATTTTATAATCCTTAATCTGCAATCGCGAACCGCAAATTAGTAATTTATAAGCAATTATAAATCTAGTGTTTAAGATCCCTAATCCCTAATCCTTAAAATTCGATACTTAACTTTCTTAGCCCTGATTTGCTATTAATACGCATCTAGCTTCGCTTTCTTTTCTTAGTATATATATCTTTAAACTAGCCGCTTATTAGTTTAATGCTAAAGCCCTAGTATTAATTCCTTTTAACGCGCGTAAATAAAGGAGCTACGTTTAAAATACGCCACTTAGGCGCATCTAGCCGTCTATTATCTTACTCCCTTCTTATTAGTACTAGGAGAAAATAAGTATAGCTAAGCGGGAAAGTATTACTAATATGCGTAAGCCTTCCGACGGGTAAATTTGTTAGTATATACATTAAGAGCTTGCACCTAATAGTTAGTATAAGCTAATAAATAGCAAAAGTATAATTAAAATCTTAATTAAGTGCCGTAGCTAATTGGAGTAAAAGTTCAAAAGCTATAAAGTTGGTATTTATTAGATATGGCTTTTATAGAGAAACGATCGACTATAAAATACTATTTATAGGCCCTTTAACTAGTCCTTATATATACAAGCTATAACATATCCCTTAACCCTATAATTAAATCCGCGAGACTAAAATATTAGTCTTAAAAAGGTTAGTATTAGTAGTAAAAGTTAAATTTAGCTATATATAAATGTTTACTATTCTCCTTATAAGCTTATCCGCTAACTTTATATTAACTTATTAACATTTAACCACTACCGAAATTTAAGCTTTACATATTTTTTCCTCTCTACCCTTAGCCGTTCCTATTATAATGTCTATAGTGCAAATTTTTTTTAAATGCTGTAAAGAAGGAATTAACAGAAAGTATTATAAGCTTACGAGAAAAGTCCCTAACACTAGACTTGCCCTTATTATTAAAAGAAATGGAGTTAAGTATATTTTCCGTTCGCACCCTAATAACAACTAGCCTAAATTTATAGAAGAGATAGTTAGTTTCTTTTAAGTTTTTACTAAAATATATCTTACTAAGTGTACAGTAACGCTGTAATTTACGGAACTACTACCTAGCTAACTACTAAACTATTAATAAGTTTTAAGAAGCTGGAGGGCTCCTTACTAAAGATATAATAGTAGCCTACCCGGTAATAATAACGTTGTAAACCCAAACCTCCTTTAATCTAACTTTTAATGGTGGTTATATTAGCTTTAATAGGCTTAGTAGAGGCATTTAGACTTCTAGGTTTACTAAGAATATACTTAACCAACCCCTTAATAACTTTCCTATTAGCTCTTATAATAGGGGTAATAATGTAGTAAAAGATAACTAGAATTCTAACTAGAAACTAGATAAAGACTTCTTAAATAATAATAATAACAATAAGGACTTTCCCCATCTTACGCCTATTAGAAAAGAGGATAAGTAATTTTAAGATATATCTAACTAGCTACTATCTATCGGCTCTACCCTTTAACTAAGTCCCTAATAGTTTACCTATAGAACTAAAAAGAGGTATCGCGCTACTTTAGCTAGCTAAAACCTATATTAGAGTACCTAAGCTCTAATAGCTAGGATAACCTAAAATATAGTTATATAGTAACGGGTAAGTCCACCTAACTTAAACAGGGCTTTCTTTAGCGGGTTATATCCCGCTAGTAAAGTTATTAAAAATACGCAGTATAGTAGTTGCTTACCTAGCCATAACCTAAATAGAATACCTATTAAGTCTGCATTACTAATACGGTATATAAATAAGGGATTAAACAGAACCTAGTTATTTAACTTGCTTTAAATAGCACCGCTACCTTTAACCTTTAAACCCAGCTCTTATACCTAGTGGTTTTATTTTAAATAATAGATAGTCATACTTAATTACGTAAGGTCTTTATTATATTTATATTATACTAATTTATTAAAGTTAAACCATTATAATTTAAGATTAGATATTTATAACTAGTAAAGGTTTATTAGGTTCTAGGCAACTGTTATAACATTTTAGTATTAGAATTTTACATTATCTTAAAGAACTAGGCGGCTCTTTTTTTTAGATAATCTAATTATTATTACTAGTTTAGCTATCTACTTTTATACTCTATAATCTTTTATTTTAATACTATTTTATATTTATTTCCTATTTATAATTTATTATTATCTTTGGTATTAAGTAACTGTAGCCGTTCTTTATTCTTTCCACTAATACTAATATTACTATTTAGGTCGCCAAGCTCCACTAATAGTCCTAAAGTATTGTATATAAAATCGCCCTTAGGTACTAGTGGCGCTAGCAATAGTAGTAACCCTCGCGGCTTTTTAGTTTTAAGTATAGCCCTATCCTTTAGAGCCTCATTCTGCCTTTTATTAATATTAATATTAGTCTAACTTTCCTAAATAGTGCTTTTATTACTAGTAGTAGTAGACGCGATAGGGAGCGCCTTGCTAACCTAGAAATTTAAGTCCTTTACTAAGTTCTTTAGATCTAATTCCCATTTTATTTATCCTAGTAAAGGCTTAATCTCCTAATCTAGGAACATTAACTTCTGTTATTTCCTACGTGCGATTAGATAACGGTCCTATTTATTAACAACCTCCTTTATATCCTTATCCGTATTTCTCGCAAGCGCTAAGTAACGTTTCTTTACTATTTTAGTAACACTGTTTGCAAACGTCCCTATATCTGCCGATTCCCTAAAATAGCAACTACTATTCTTAAGGCAGAGATCCTTAAAATTTATAGTTTAGGTCTTAGGCGTAACTAGCTAAAGAATACTAAAGCGGCTAGTATATATATCTCCTACGCATTCTATATACTATTATACAAATTTAGCTATATATTTCTTATCCTTTAGAATATCTATCTAATAGCACCTAAAACCGTAAACAAGTCGAATTAAGAAAACTAAGATATACTTGCCGCCCCTAGACTTTATCTGCCTAATCTCTCTAATATTTATAAGCCGGGTAGTAGCGCTTTCTCTCTATAGTAAATTAGATTTACGCACAATAACGTTATCCTTAGTCTCTTTAGTAACAGTATAATATTGCTAGGTTTTTTCCTAACTAGCTTATACTCCTAGAGCGCGGCCTACGGCTTAAAGAGTTTCCTAATACGTAGTAGCTTAAAGTTCTTCCTTCTAGCGTATAAGGTTATTAATTATTTAGTCCCGCTAGGAGCTTATAAGTTCGCTACTCTTTAGCTTGGCTTAGGTTTTTTTAAGTTTAGATTTAAGGTTAGTAATTTTATATTATAACATTTTTACTTCCTTAGCACTTGTCTCTACCTTAAGGTTAGGATTTAGTAGTTAAACCGTTTAGTTATAAAGTTGCTATACTTTAGTCTATAGCTAGGCTTATATATTCCTTAATTAAATAATTTATTTATCTTTAGCATGGTTTTATATAGTTAATAAATTAACCTAAACTTCTCCATCCGGGGATTAAATAATAGTTTAGACACTAAAATCCTGCATTTATACTCTTTTTATTTAAAGCTTAGATATTAATTTATCTTTCTCTCTTTTCTAGGCTATAAGTTAAGCTTATAATCCGCCATTTTCTATTTTAAAATTTACTTTAAGTTAGTTTATTTTAGCCTCTAGCTAGGCTTACATATTCTTTAATAAAGTAATCTATATATCTTTAGCACGGTCCTATTTAGTTAATAAATTAACTTAAACTTCTATATCCTAGGATTAAATAATAGTTTAAACGCTTGCTTTATTTTTTTAGAGCTTAAAGGTTAATTTATCTTTTTCTGTTTTTTGGGTTGCTAGCTAGACCTATAGCTTAGATTTTTCTACTTTAAGGAATGCGGTCTACTTAATATATCCCTCTCTTTACTTTACTAATTCTATATTTAAAGCTTCTTTATATCTTATTATTAACTCTATTCTTCCCTATAGGAGGAAAATAGTCTTTTACAGATTTAGCGCACTAATATCTTTATTAGAGTGATGACTTATAAAATTATTAATATCGTTAGAATTTTTAAGTTCATTAATCCGAATTTGCTAATTTTAAATTTTTATCTCCGCTTATCCCAATTTAGCCTTCTCTTATTACGTATCTTATACTACGTTTTAATAGAGTCTTTTAAGATCTCTAACCTTATTTTATAGCTACCGATTCTTATCTCTTTCTGCAATTAACTCCTATTTATACTATCTTCTTATATCTCCTTTAGAATTTCTCTCTTTTTATAACTCTCTTTTTAGGCTTTTAATCTTAGCACATAACTAACTGTATAATTATAGCACCTAGTGTACGAATGCGTATTTACGCGTTCGTGCACTAACTACCTACGTGCTGACTAATTAGGGGGGAGGCGCGTCAGTATATAGACCACGTAGTCTACCTTAATAGAATCGACAGTCACCATCATCTAAAAGAGCATACGATACTACACGTATTTTATGCCCCTGGATCTAACTCACTCGTGCTATTAAATTAGTACGAACACTAATTAGTAAGCGCGCACAGATTAGCAATCACTCGATACCTCCCCCGAGCGATACTCAACAGCGACTACCCGTTTAGACTCCTAGTACAACCTACTAAAAGGTCGGAAGTCGGGGATTACGGACTATTACCAACTCTGTATACTTATTTAAGTCTTAGTACGGTTTACTAAAAGTTATAAACGCGAATACAGACCTTTACGGAACCCCCTATCCTTAACCCCCTTAAACCTTAAACCTCTTCGGACCTTATAGAAACCTCTTACCCTTTTACAAACCATTACGGACCCGTTAATCACCTTTACGGACCACTATAAGACCCCTCAAACTGTTACGGACCCGTTAATCGCCTTTACGGACTACTATAAGACCCCTTAAACTATTACGGACCCGCTAATCAATTTTACGGACCGTTATAAGACCTCCTCTATCTGCTATAAGCTACTACGACCCGCCACAGCTTATACAGATATATAACGCTATATAATATGGCAGATATAAGCAAGCAAATCAGCGAAGGTTAAAAGAAGTGGAGCTAAGGAGTCAACCTTACGTCTACGGACAATGTTAACGACTATATTAATTTTAAAATCCTTAAATACGGACACTATAAGCTTTTAAATAACAACCTATAGGAGTAATATAAGGAAGACTTTACGGACTTTACGGAAGCTATTCTTAAGACTTATAACCCTACTACTATCCGTAACCTATAAACCCTTTTACGTCACTAAGGTATATAGGTTAAAAAAGATAAATAAGTTACTATTGCATGGTCCTTATACAACACAATATAAAAGGAGGACCAAACGGAATAGACTAAAGAGAAAATCCTAGACTAGGTTAAAGCTATAAATAATCTCTCTACTTCTTTTAAACTTAATAGCATCGCTAGCCTTATACCTAACCTACTTAACCAAATTCGTCCTATAAACCTAAGTAATTTTAGAATTAATCTTACGGGCTAAAGCATACCTAGTACCTAAGTTACGGACCGTAATACCCCTATAAACCAAAATACGGACCAAAACCCTTCCGTTAATAAAGCTACAGATCTATAACCTACCCAAGTCACAGATCCGTAAACCATATATCCGCAAACTATATATCCGTAAGCCATATATCCGCAAGCTATAAATCCATAAGTTATAGATCTGCAACGCACCTAAGCGAAGACCTACAGTAAGGAACTAGCTAACCTAGCTAAGCTCTATACCGACGAATCTAAATACAGCGGTAAAAACAACAATTTTAACTTTAAACTAACTATCTTTACGGACCTTTACTAAAAGGCTGATATTCCTAAATAAGAGTTTAGCCAAGCCTATTCTACTATGCTACGCGGCCTAGCACTTAACCACTACTATACTAACCTTAAGAGTAACCCCCTTAGTATTCCCTTTAATAAACTATATAAAGCTACCCGTAACTACTTTAAAGGACCGGAATATAAGCGTAATATCCTTACCTAATGGAATGCGACCAAGCTACGGACCGTAATTAACAAGAATACTAAAAAATCGACTATAGAGTGCCTGTAAATTCTTATTAAAGACCTCTAGCACCTATAGCACGGCCTTAACGCTAAGCTTTAAATAGACAACTTTCTGTATAACAAACTTATTACGACCTGCTAGGAAGTAGAGCCCTACAAGTATGCCTATTATAAGCCTACAGACACCTTAGCTGGCCTTATTAATAATCTACGCTCCTCTATTGTAACATACAAATTCTTAAACCTATTAGGCAGCACTTAAGCCTTTACTGCGGATATTTAATATCCGCAAATAGACTTAGACATCTACTTTACGGACCGCCGCTACCGCTAGCAGTACCTATACTAACTAAGTCCCACCCGTAACCCCTGTAGCAACTCTTATATAAAAATATACCCCCACAAACGGACCAGCTAGAAGTGCTTTATATGCGGTAAGGAAGAATATTAGTCTATAAGGCATACCTAGGAAGAACGTAATAAGTCTAGGAAGAAACTTAATAGCTATATTAGCCAGTTTATTTTAGAATATAAAGGAAAGGAAGTAAAAGAGCCCCCTAATAAGTCAATAGAAGCCCTTATAATTAACTTTAACTTAGACACTTAGGAATAAAAGACCTTAGAGACATTCCTAACCACTTTCGGACCTTTTACAGACAGCTAAGCCTTTAATATCACGACCATATTAGCCGACCGTTCCTTTATACACTTAGTTGCGCCTAAAAACCATTCTATAAGCACCCCTGTTATAAACGTTATAGATTATAAGTAGGACCTATTTACATATATCACCACAGAACGCTATACCCCTAAGGAATTCTACGGTGTTATAATCAACACAGGTACCTCTAAGAAGTCTACCGCAGGCTATAGACAATACCTCGCATATAGGACCACTACAAATAATAATACGGACATTAATATTACGCAAACTGGGGCCATAACCGTCTAATTTGGTATTAGCTTAACTGCATTAATCAGATCAGTAGCAGTTAAGACTCCAATTAGCCTAGTTAACTTCCACATAGTAAAAGCGGACACCCCTTTCCTACTCTGCCTTGCGGATATAGATAGGTTATAGGTGTACTACAATAACGTTACGGACACCCTAATTGGCCCTATAACTACCCCAGGAAGTAAGCATATTACCCTACTAATTACACGACAATTTAGACACCCGTTCCTTATATAGGGAGAGACCTTATAGACGTACATTCAGGAATCTTTTAACTACAACCCGTACTACCTTACCAGTATAGAAATCCACCGCCTGCACCGCCATTTCGGCCACCCGTTAGCTAAAAAGCTATATAGAGTCCTTAAACGCTCTAGACACAACAACGTCAATAGAAAGGCAATTAACCACCTAACTAAATACTGCTCCTACTGCTAGAAATACGGACGTTCCCTAGGCCAATTTAAGTTTACCCTTTATAAGGATCTTAACTTTAACCACTTAGTATATGTAGATATTATATACATTAACGGCAGCCTAGTACTATATATAATTGATAAGGCAACCCGTTATTAAGCCGCCCGCTAGTTATAAAATATATCTATAAAGCATACGTAGAATATTTTACGGACCTACTGGATTAACATATACGTTAGACCTCCGCAGTATATTACCTACAACGCTAGTAGGAACTTTATCAGCAAGGAATTCCAGCAGTATGCTATAGCTATGGCTATATTAATAAAAGTTGTTCTAGTTAAGGCGTATTGGTCCGTTAGGCTTATTAAGTAAGCTTACCTAGCCTTACGAAGAGCTTACTAGATTATTACGGATAAATATAAGAACATCTAAAAGAAACTAGCTCTACAAATAGCCGTAAAAGCCGTTAATAACACCGCTAGCCTAGACGGACTAGTACCCACCTTTTTAGTCTACGGAGCCTACCTAAAGATAAGCAACTTAGGCCCTCCTACCCCATCTATTACGGAACAAGCAGCTATAATATAGAAGGCAATAGCCAAAATAGTCAAATTACGGGCCAAATAAGCAGTCAATAGCGCCCTATATTACCGCAACGGACTAAATACAACCTTAGTTTATAACCTCCCGCTTAATTCTAAAGTCCTTATATAGCGTAAAAGCGGCAATTAGACGGGACCTTACCGTTTACTAGCCGTAGAAAACAAAACGTGCTATGTACAACTCCCTAGCGAACCGACTAGCTTTAGGAGCACGTTTATAAAACCCTACTTTCGGCCTAAAAATACCTATAACGTCAAGCCAGACAAACTAGAAGTAACCGCTAAACCAAACGAACTAGAAGCAACTGCCGAATTAGACGAACTAGAAGTACCCTTGTCTACCCTAGAAGTCCCCCAGAAACCTACTAAACCTGCCGTAAAGCGTAACCAAGGACGCCCCCAAAAGCACCCTATAACTAAAAACCCCATAATAGAGAATTACCTAACCTCTACAGGAATATCTACAAGGCAATCTCCGCCTATAGATATATTAGTTCTAGTATAGGAAACCCTATTTACGGACTTATAACGTAAAGAGATTAACGGACTACTTAAAAAGGGTATCTTTGTGGTTATAACGGAGAGAGATGTTCTATAAGGCGTCCGTATATTTAACTTACGCTTTATTAATAAAATTAAGCACCCTAGTACTAACAGAGCTTTTAAAAAGTTAAGGCTTATTATATAAGCTTACAACAACTAAGGAAAGGACTTAGTCCTTATATAATCGCCTATAATTTAACGAGTTAGCCAACGGATTATACTTACACTTACACCTAGCCTACAGCAAAGCAAACCTGTAGCTCTTTACCTACGGAACATCTTATAAGCCTATATACAGTCTAGCACCTACCTAAGCAGAGACATCTTTATATAACTACCCTATAAGCTTAACCTATAACCAGGGACAATTTTATAGGTTGTAAAACCTCTCTACGGAGTACCGGAAGCTAGGAACCACTGGTTTAAGACGTACTACTAGCACTACGTTAGTAAACTTAAAACAGAACAGTTAACTTATAACCCCTACCTCCTATACACCTAATTAAACGGCCTTAGTATCGTTGGACTCTAAACAGACGATACCCTATTCCTAGTAAACTAGACCTTTATGGACGCTAAAGAAACCAAACTATAAAAGGCTAAGTTCTTGGCAAAGCTATAAAAGCAGTTAACTAAGTAGAATCTAATTAAGTTTAATAGAGGCCTAATTACACAAAAGGGCAACCTAATTAAGCTAACTTAGAAACGCTAAGCCCAAAACCTAAGGCTTGTTATAGTAAGGCCTACGGACCTTACTAGCTCCTATAGAGAGACCCGTAAGACCGTAAAGATAAAGGACTAGTATATTATACAGCGTGCAAAAGGCGCCTATATTGCCATAGTCTGCCAACCCAAATCTGCCTACAATTTATCCTTTATGGCCTAGGCAGTAGACCCGCAAGAAGAAAATATCAAGCAGCTTAATAAGCGCATTTAGTGGCAAATTAACAATATAGTAAGGGGACTTACTTTTATACCACTAGACCTAAACTCCCTTAGCCTACTAGCATTTACGGACGCCTCCTTCGCCAATAATAGGGACCTATTATTACAAATTAGCTTTATACTTGTACTTACGGACCGTAACCAGAACGTAAATATACTGCACTAGTCTTTAATTAAATGCAAATAAGTAACCTAAAGTGTACTAGCTTCTAAACTATATATACTAGCCTATGGCTTTAATATAGTAGCCGTAATTAAATCAACAGTCTAGAAGATCCTATAACTGGAGCAGTTACCCCTAGTTTTATATACCAATTTAAAGTCCCTCTACAACTACCTAGTTAAACTAGGTATAACACAGGAGAAGAGGCTTATAGTTAACCTAATGTGTTTATATTAAGCCTATAAACGACGCGAGATTACGGAGGTCAAATAGATCAGCAGTAGAAATAACCTAGTAGACGCTATAACTAAGGCAAAGCCGTATTAAGCCCTTAAAACCCTAATTAACACAAATAAGCTTAACCTAGAAGTTATGGAATGGGTAGAACAAGACTAACGGAGCACCTATAATACGTCTACGGCCCGTTAAAAGGCCGTACAGCCTATACGGCCTATTATTCTGCCGTATTCTACCATAGTGGTTAAATTAACCAATTACGATTTTCTATCCCCGGGATAGAAAATCGCCATTGGCTTACTTAACACTAGCGCCTTGGCGGCCCTTAAGATCTAACTTACGGCTCGTCTACGGCCCGTTAAAAGGTCGTACGGTTCATTTTACAGACCGTAAGCAGGACTTACGGCCAGCTTAGGGCACCGTTTGGAAGGCAGCCCAAAAGGCACCTTAGGAGGGATTTTCTATGTATTTCCTTATGTGTTTTATAGTTCTATTAAGGCAATTACGGAGGCTGTACACAAGTGGTTTCATTTTCCAAGTACCGCTAGTGTATAATTATAGCACCTAGTATACGAACGCGTATTTACGCGTTCGTGCACTAACTACCTACGTGCTAACTAATTAGGGGGGAGGCGCGTTAGTATATAGACCACGTAGTCTACCTTAATAGAATTAACAGTTACCATCATCCAAAAGAGCATACGATACTACACGTATTTCGTGCCCCTAGATCTGACTCACTCGTGCTATTAAATTAGTACGAACACTAACACTTAATATTCTTAAGCTATTCCACCTCTTAAGTTAATAAGTCTCTTTATAATATAGCTAGAGGAGCTCTAGAGACATAGTTGGCGTCAATATCCCTATAGAAAGAAGTTAACGTTTCTAGGAAATTGAACTTCAAATTATTAGTAAGTATTTAGATTTTAATATCCAACGCCTTACCTATTAGGTGCTACTTTTAAGAAAGCTATAATATAAGTTACGCTTAATATAAAATAAGGTTATATTAGTGCCTTAAATACAGTCTATAAAGAAGATTAATTGAATAAATAAAGAGGACTAATCCTTAATATGGTCATCCTTAAAAGGTCGGCCACAGTAACAATTGCTAAGTAACTTTACCTTAGAGGTAAACTAAGAAAGCTATCGTTCTCTATAGGAATGCTTTATTAACTTTAGCACTTATGTAACCTAAGATATAGGTCTACTAATATTATCCCCATAATTAGGCTTTACTTACTTAAGAAAATAGATAGCGAGTTCCCTATTAGGATCCTATTTCTACAGTTTAAGGGCCTAATTTATATAAAAACCTAAAATAACGGCAAGATTTCCTAGTTTATGCTAAAGAGCTAGATTTAGCTCTTTAATAATAGGTTTTTGTTTACCCTACTCCTTTTTAGGGGCTATAGACGTTATTTTAGGAAAATAACGTATGCAAAACGCCTATAGTGTAACATAACCTAACTATTTATCCCCCTTAAATATTATTAGGGATAGCGGTGTTATCTAGTCCTCTAGATATTTAATATTAAGATTTTTAGGACAAAAATAGACAGCTAAAAAGCCACGCCAGATAGTACCTTTTTAATTAAAGCCTAGGAGTTATTTAAGGATAGTATAGTAAGGTTTAAGATACTTTAAATTTTTAAAACAACTACATAGAGTAGGAATTAAGTAAGAAACTAATAAAATATTCTTAAAAAGCGCATCTCTCTTATAGGAGTCTGTAATAGTAGGAAATATTATTTTTAATTACATCTAACTTTTAATGGAAATCCAGTCTCTTTTAGAGATAGTAGGTATATAAAGCTCCAGTTTCTATAACATAAGGGCATCAACAGTAGAAAATAAGATATTTAAAGTTTTACGGGGTAGAATAGTTTTACGGCCTAGAATAGTTTTACAGCCTAGAATTTAATTCTAGATAATTAAAATATTCTTAAGAGAATTGAGGATCTCCTAAATATGTATAAGTAAAAGTATATATATAGTTTAGAAACATACCTTGTTATACCTTAAACCTAAAAAACAATATAGAGTGCCTAGCTAAATTAGGTAAAAGAGTTCCAGTATATTATTAAGTGCATAAAATACATCTTAAAAGCGCTTGTTCTTTAACAGCTACTATAAATCTTTCTCTTTTATAGCTATAAGCCGACTCCGCCATTAGTTCTTTAATTTATTATTATTTCTTTAATAATAATATAAGATCTTATAAAATATTTCTCCGTTTAAAAAGGGCTGCTTATTTCTAAAGGCCTCTATAATATTTATTAAAGCGTTTAAAGAGAGTTTTAAAAATCGCGTTAGATACTTAAGGGGGTATAAATATTAAAGCTTACGTTTAGAGTAAAGCTTAATAGTTTACTATTAATTATTTAGATCTAGAACTTGCTTAGTAATATAAATATAGTGTAATCTATTAAGGCAATTAACTTGGGCTATAGGAAGGTAGGGAATCTTTATAGTATCCTCCTTCTAATAAAGTGTATTCTCGTTAATACTAGAGACCCTAAAAGCATCCGCAAGTACATTATTATCTATAATAGCCTTAATAAAATGTTCCTTAGTTAATCGGTCGTAACTAGTTTTCTTAAAAATATTCTTTAAGACTATAACCTTTTTTTTAGACGGCCTACGATAATATTTACGCGCTAAAGGATGCTCGAAATTAAGTGCTTTAAGGTTAATCTTTGCAACCCCTCTAAAATACTACACTTTAATAGCTGCGAAGTCTTTGTTTAGCGTATCTATCGCCGTTATCTCTTCTTTTAAGTTATTAACCTATAAAATATGTCCTATCTGGCTTCGCCAGAAGGACCAGTTCTTTAGGCTAATTAGGCGTTTAATATAAGTGCAGTATAGGCTGCAAAAAATCTTAAAAGTAGTTATAATGTAAGCCTAGTTTATAAAAGATCGGAAGAGGGCAAAACGTTATCCACCCCTAAAAACCCGCGTATATTTAAAAGTAGGAAAGATTTAGGATTTAGGATCCCGGAATTCGGTTTCTTAAATCTAGATTTTAATTTTTTTTAATCCGGTATTGCTAAACTAAATTCTAAAATTGTTTTCTAGAAAATTAACTAAGCACTGCCTCTAATAGTGTATTAATTCTCCTATATTTAAGGCGTAGTTTATTAGATTATACTAAGAAAGCGGTTATAGAGAGCAGCTTATACGCCAGTTAATAGTTTACTAAGCTAAGCGGTAGCGCGCATATTATATTAACGCACGTCTTTTAGATCCTTTAGCCCTTATTAATAGCTGGCGCTACTAGCGGAAAGTATTAATATGTTTTTGTTGGAAAATTATAAATATTAGAGCTCGCCTCCATCCTAATTAATGCTCCTATTATATCCCCCCTATATTATTATTGTAATGGAGCATCTTTAAACCTAAGAGTATAGTAAGAAAATATTTTGCGCTACATCTTACGGCTAAATTTTATACTAATTAGGTAATAGGTTAAACTTCTATAATAAAGTCTCTTAGAGACACCTATAAGAGTGCGAACTTATTATAACTAAAAGACTTTAACTCTAACTCTAATTCTAACCCTAATTCTAGCTCTAATTCTAGCTCTAGCTCTAAAAGGGGAACTGTTTTACTAGAGAGTGCTCTAGGGGCTAGTATATACTAGTTAGAGAAAGGAGCGGGTAAGCTAAGGCGTAAAAAGAGGTATAAGAAGAGGTACTATTATAAGGCTAAGAAGTGCAACGCCTCTTTTATAATAATAGGGGCCCTTCTAATATATACCCGGACAAAAGCGAAATTAAAGGAGCCGCTCTATTTTACGTACTGTAAACTACTAGAGTAAAAATACTGTAATATTTGCTAGATACCCCTTATAAATATAAAAGCAGTTAATTAATACTATAAAAGTAAACATCTAGAACTATATAAAGTATTAATAGGAATTAAAGCTTGGCCGATAAATGCTTAGTTAGTAAAGACTTAGTTAGCAATACCTAGGCTATCTTTAACCTCTACTCCACTAAAGCGTAGACTAAGCTTATTAACTATCTTAAATAGTAGCGCCAATCCTGCCAGCGGCTAAGACGATAAGATTATTTTGTAAGATACCCTTAAGTTGTCCTTAATTATATTTAGCGACTCTTTTTATTAAATAGCCTTTTTTAATTATCCTTAAGGTAACTGGAGCTTAGAAAATCCTAATATAGATATAAGCGCTGCGAAACACCTAAAATATAATATAAACTGTAAGTCAGCCACTAATATACGGTACGCTATAGCTAATATAATAGCACTTTATAAATCCTTGCTGATTTTAAATACCTAAACCCTAGTATACCTATATTTAACTGCTTTAGATAAATCTGCTTTTATAATAAAGAATTAACCTATTACCCATCTAGGACTTAACTAAGACACTTAGCTCGTCCTAAACCTAATTAGCAACTTAAATTATAAAAGCACATCTATAACACATTGTAAAGATAATGTATTATATCCTTTAGGTTTGCAATCTTACCCTTTATTATTTAAGTAAAGCTTAACTATTAGTAGAGTTTATAGAAAGAGGGGAAATTATAGCATAATAGCTCTCGGATTTTATTATAGCAAAGTTTAATCCCTCTAAGCGTATTTTATATATAATTCCGTAGTTTATAGGCAATAGAGATATAAAAATTAACTTAGGAAACGGCAGGATAATATTATATTTAAGGGCATTAGGAGTTAATTTAATAAAATATTTTAGTTTAAGTACCTCCGCGACGGAAGAACTGTACTAAGGGCTGACTAAAAAGCGTATATCTTTTATCTATATTTATTAGAAGGATAGCCTACCCCTTTTAATCTGGGCCTATACAAATTAAATTATACGGAAGTATTTGCACAGCTTTAACGCCGCTTTACTTCTTAATAAAGACTGCGAGAATATCTTCCTACTTAACTATATTGGTATAACTAACTGTATAACTCTTATCTATTTTAATATCTTATTTATACTATATATTACTTAGCAAAAGTATATATAATCTACTAAGAGTATTACCAGTATAGAGGCCATTTTTTCCAGCTTATTATTAGACATATCCTTAGTCCCCTTGTTTATCCCTTCTATATATACCGTTTATATATAATAGTAAGTACTAAATATCTTTATAGTCTAAGGGTTTATAGAGGCTAGTTTTTAGATTTATAGCCACATAGGAGGGTGCTTAAGTAATTATATAAGAGGTACTTTTTGCTAGCCTTATAGGCCTAATAGTTAACCAGTAAGTGCTCCTATAAGTAAGCATTTCGTTTATTTATAGTATATCTACTCCTTATTAAATTAGCCTAATGCGATAAAACTATATAAAGGAATATAGTTAAGAATTTAGTAAATATGGTGTAATAAGTATAATAAAAGAGTAAAAATTAAGTTAGTGCCTAACGTAAAGCTACTCGGCCATTCCATTTTTAGAAAGTAGGGGTAATACAGTTACCCCGCTATACTTCACCCTATTACGTTATTAGCAGTATATTAGCACGTCCCGTTAAAAGGAAGTATTAATTATATAGGGCCTTTTTAACGCCTTAGAAGCAAAGGTACCACACTATTTTTAGTATATTAATTTAAATTTCACTAACTTAAGGCGATAGTCTTTGCTACGTATTGCCATAATACTATATATCGCAGCCACTTTTTTTCCTATTAGGCTTTCCAAACTATATATTTACTCTATTTAAGTGCCTTAAAATATTCCCTTTAACTTAAACTAATTATCTAATCGGTTAGCTAAGTCTATTTCGCTATTTTTAGAAGAGGTTTATTATAATAGAGGTAGTAAATAAAAATTACTTGTGCTTTGCCTTACTCTTTACCTTACTTTATAGTATAGGGGATATTGCGCGGTAACTAAGCCCGATATATAAATCTAGCCTATAGTTAGAATATTAATATTAGCTAGAGTGTTTAAAACGCTGCATATATATGTCACCTAGTTGTATAACTAAAGTTACTGTTTCTTTTATCTGTATCTCCTAGTTATATTTACTAACTTCTATTATATAAGATATTTTATTACCTAAAAAAGCTATATATAATATTAAAGAAACTTTAGGAGGCTATCTTCTGTCTGCCTTAATCTTATTATTATAAGGTATAGTAAATGTCTAAGGCGTGTATTTAGTAATATAGATTAACTTCTAAGTTTAGAAGAGTATTAAATAAACAACCTAATGGTGTATTAGCGGTCTATTAACTATAAAGATAATTAAAAGGTCTACGTTATTAATAATAATGTCCTCCTTAATTATATCGCTTAGGGATTTATTTTTTATAGCTCCTTTTAGGTAAAGAGCGCCTTCTGACTATAAAGTGCGTATAGCCTTATTTAAGTCAGCTGGGATAAAAAGAGTCCGTCTAAGTGTCTGTACCTATATACTTTAGCTATTTATCCTCTAGTTATTAACCTGTTAATGCCGATCTAAATAAAAGGAGTTATTTTAGTAGGGCGCGGTTAGGTCACGTGCGATATCGGAAAACTTCCGTATAAGAAAATTATCCTGTCCTAAAAGAGGCTAATAAGAGATACCTAAAGGCCGAAAAATTGCTACGGGAGATATATTTTGTAACCCTTTTCTCTACTAAATATAAATAGAATGTATACTTGTCCTAATAGCGGATAAAAAGCGAATAAGAAGCGGAGGAGTAGAGGATAAGCTAAGGGCGAAAAGAGAAGCAATTTTGGATTAAACTTATAGTTAAAAAATTTAAGGAGAAGGAGGCTTCTGGCGCTTTTGCTAAGCCTACTACTAGTAGTATTTTACTGCTATAAAATACCCTAAATTAAAATATACGCTAATAGCTAGTATAGGAAATATAATATTAAACTAAAAGTACAAACTATAAGGAAATTAACGTGCCATTTATATTAATTTAACAGCATATTTGTAATATAACTAAAGGATAGGATATATAACGGTTAGTTTTAGGTTAACTAAGAATAGAGGAGTAAGGATACTTAAATATTTTAAGCTATAAGTTACCTCTTTACTCTTAAATTAGGCGCTGTTAGTACACGCATATTACTTAAGCGGCGGTCTTAATGCAGATTTAAAAATAGGCTCATATAATATAGTTAATGTAGGTATTAAGTCCAGAGTTTAATTAAGTTAAAAGCATCGCGTCCTTAATTACTTTACTAAGTTAATTCCGCCTAGGAAGATAAAAGCTAGTATTATTAAACTAGAGTTCTTAATAAAAAGGTGTAACGACTATATACTATAATAGAGCACGCCTAAACTTACCTAGTAGTTATCGTAGGCTATTATATAGAATGCCCAGTTCTAAGTTAGTTCCCGCCTTACTTTATCTAAAAAGGTAATTAAAAACACTTAATAGTTATAAAAGCATTTTTATAATAGTAAATAAAATAATATACTAATTACAACTAATTATATATAAAGAACCCGCTTTACTAAAGCTATCCCGCCGTAATTCTATAACCAGTTTTAGCCACAGCACTTTAATTAAAGGAAAGTTATCCTTAAACCCACTAAGAGGCACTCTATTAACTTAACTAGTGGCGGGTATTTTAGTATATACTTTTTAACGGTACTTAGCTTTTTAAAGAGAAGAATAATTAGAACACTTAGTGCGCATTTTTAAATTATAACTCCTTGCCTTCTTGATTACTATTTGCTTGGCTATAGCCTACTTATAAATTTTAGTATATATAAAACTAAAAGGATAGGTACTTGTCTTACTATAGCTTCCTCTAGGCTATAGCATTTATTTCCTTTATTCTAAAGTAAAAGTAGAAGATATGCTACGCTACTTTTAAATATTAGTAAGCAAACCTTACGGCTTAATTTAAGCTGCTTTAGCTATAATAACTCCTTAAATAAATCTCTATTAAATGTATAAACCTCCTAATATAACTACACTAACGTGTACCCCTAATCTAATATAAATTTAGAAGATATATTATCTAAAAATATATAGTATATAGTTGGTTTAGGATAATGCTAAAGATTTAGTTTAAGGCTATAAGTAAAGCACACCTAAGAGGAAATAAGTAAGTTTAGGATTAGTAGAATATAATGCTTCTAAATGGCCTTAGGGGGTCTATAGGAGGCGGAGTGTAATAGATCTTCTTATTTAGATCGCTCGCTATAAAAAGGAAGTAAGGTGCTAAAATGTAGTAGATCCTCCTGGCCAGTTTAGTTGTAGGGAGAAGGAAGTAAAGTAGCAGAGTATGGTAGATACCTCTATTTAGCTAGATTGTGGTAGGGAGCTAGGCTGCTAGAGTGTACTAAACCCTACCGTTTAGATAGGTTATAAAGGGGAGATAGAGTGCTAGAGCTTAATAAACCCTCCTATTTAGTTAAAAGGGGCATAAGAGCAGAGATAGTACTATTAGTATAACGCATAAGGTGTCCCGAGTCTGGGGTAATGCGATACCAGAATATTTAGAAAGAGTACTCCCTAAGTTAAGCGTAAAGTAGAGAAGAAAAGTAAAGTATAGTAGTTAAGAGATAAACGCTTAGGATCTATAGTCTTTATATATATTTGGAGTAGATAAGGAGCTAGAATAAAACTATATAATTAATTAGTAATATAACTTCTTTTGTCCTAGTTAAGGAGAAAGGCAATTCCTATATAAGGGCACGAATTAACTATAAAGAGTTGCTCTAGACTTATGCGAGGCAAGTTTTATTTTCTTATATATAAAAAAGGCGCGACTCTTTAATAGGATAAGCCTTTAAAAGCGGGAATGGTCCGATTGTTTATAAGTAGAAATTATTCTAATTTATTAAGTCTTCTTTACTTATATATAAGAAAGTCGTTTGCTTATATATAAGAAAGTTACGACTTAATAATAGGGTAGGCCACTACTGTAATTTATTAGGGCCTCTTTGCTTATATATAAGTAAGTCTAATAAAGCCACCAACACCTCTTATATATAGATCTTCCAGCGGAATCCGTGTTCCGCTTTAGGGGTAATTTTTACTTTTATATTATCTAATAGTTTTTAAGTTAATTATAAACGATATATAGAGTGTGGCGATTTATATATCGCATTAATAGAGTATAGAGGAGCCAATATATAGCCGGTTTCGCTTAGTAATGTAAAATTGCCTTATTCTTTTCTTATTGCCCTAATTCTCTTTCTATAAGCTTTTATTTATTAGAGTCTTCCCTTAAACTTAACTATAGCTACGCTTTATCCTACTTAATTTCCTCTAGCTATTTCTAGGGGCCTCCACGTATAAGATTTACCTTTAGTATAGATACTGTCTCTTACTATTTAGATAGTGGCTCCTCTACTGCACTAGTGCTAAAGGATAACTTCTTTACTATATCTAAATCCTTAATCCTCTATACTGTTTCCTATATTAGCTACTATCTTTATCTATATTTAGATATAGATTCTAGCTTTAGTAATACGGATTCTAGCTTTAGTAATATATTAGTTGTAAAGATTATAGAACCTATTAACCCTAGCCAGGTACTAAAAGAACTAGTTCTTTAGGCAGCGCTAATTAGGACAATATATAACCTTAAATTTAGGCTAGCAAAACTTAAACCTACCTACGCACAGCCCTCGCTTTAGCTACTATAAAACTATTCTACTTTTTGGGTATGTAGAGTTTACAGCTTTATAAGCCGACTCCTATTTATGCTAAGAATTTATAGTACTATAGTTTAGAGATAGTATTTATTAATATTTAAAGATAATATATCCCTAGCCGTTAATTAACCTAGGATTTAACGCTTTTCTAGGACTTAACGCTTAGTATAGCCTTCTTAAGCACGTCTATTTATATATACCCTTCTGTAAAATTTAGGACAGTAGCTTAAAGGCGCAACTTATTAGAAAGGTAGGCCTAAGAATAATTATCTATTTTACTTTTAGCTAATAAAATTTGCTTAACACTCTTTATAAGAATAAAGAACGAGAAGAGTTACTCTACGATTTTATTTTATATTTAGATAGGTATATAGCATTAGTAAATAATATCACGGTGGCGCTAGAGCTTAAGGTAAGTCCGATTTATTATATATACTAACGCTTCTAATAAAATCGTAAACTAGGTATAGGTAATATCTTAGTAAGTAAAATTAGTGTATAAAAGAGAAAGGCTTAAAAGATGCTGCAATAACGTAAATATCGCCTTTCTCTATAGTATTATAGCAGCTATAGGTTGTTTATGCTAGTATTAGATTCTAGTATATAAGCATAATAAAATATTTACGCCCCTAAATTAGTTAGCTTACGCCACTATAAAGAACCTAGTTTATATACCTAGAAGATTTAAAACTAAAGTGCCCCTATGGTAGATAAAAATCTATACCCACCTTAGTCCAGTCGCGCAGTGCCCTATTAGTTAGAGTGAATATATTTATAAAACTCTCTCCTCTCCCCTAATATTCTATAACCAACCTTACTTATTCTTACTATTAATAATTAACTAACTTAAAGCCTTAAAAATGGATATTAATAGTTTACTTTTACCAAATTTAACAATACTAGTGCCTAAGAGATTTATTCTACTAGATCTAATAATGCCGGTGCCTAAGGAATTTACTCTACCAAACCTAACAGTTTTAGCGCTTAGGAGATTTACTCTACTAATTCTAGTAGTTCTAGCGCCTAAGAGGTTTACTCTACTAAAGGCTTTAACATTAATCTTTCTAGTCCTAACACTACTAACTAGCTGCGTAATACTAGATATTTAAGCTTAGTATCTTCGTAATACAGCATTCGTTCAAGCTTCGGTTCAGAGGCATCGTCAGGAAAAAATTTAGCAGCATTTTGCCAGCATTTTTAGCATTTCGCAGCATTTCGTAGCATTTAAAACAGACCATACGCATTAAGCAGCATCTAGGCAGCTATATATATATATTATATAAAAAAGTAGCGAAAAAAGGAGCTCTTGCTGTACCCAGCCCAAAAAGACCAAAAACAACCAAAAGAACCCTAAAAAACACCCAGAGAATCCCCCTGAGATGCATGCATCGCAGGGGAGGCACACGTCAAACGATGGTGGTTCGCACTCGCGCGCGCCTACCAGAACCACGCCTAGCAATGGCCCTCCATAACAAGAACGGGCGAATACCACACCACAAAACGAAAAGACCTCTATTAAGAAGGCATCTAACAAAATACAAAGCCTATTGGACGCGTCTAGTATCCGCAGTTACGGGGGAGCGACCGTTAGCCATAACGAACTAATATAGCTAGCAGAATGGCTCCGCCAATCCAGTGTACCTTAGGCGCCCCTCTAGCAAACCCTTAACTAAATCCTCCAACGGCTAAACAAAATCGAAAATAAACAAAACCCCTCCCTACCGGCGAACCGCACCTGGGCCGCCGTAGCTGCGCCTCTACAGCACAGGGAGCCTACCCCCCTAAAGACAATATCCGGATATATAATTATAATATGACCAAATATAGAGAAAGCAGAGGGGCTTAGGGGACAATCAGAAACAGAAGTCCTTATAGAAATTCGCAAAGAGGTCCACAATGCCGTTGCAGTCCGACACCTTAGGAGCGGAGATATTAGAGTTACCCTAAGGGACCAACAGGCAAAGGAACGAGCTATAAGGGCAGGGGACAGGCTAGGAGAACGTATTGGCATAAAAGTGCTCCGTAAAGATTACCCAGTCAAAGTCCTAGCGGTTCCCCTAAGCCTTAGGGTAGAAAAGGGACGCCAGGCGGACAATACGGCAACTATATATAAGATAGTAAAACAAACGGAACGCCTTATACCAGGACTTGAGATTACCCGAATCCAATAGCTTTAATAGGAAAATGCAAACTAAGCATACAACGAGAATAATAAAAGAACACAAGGGTCGCCAGAGACTCGCTAGGGAGACGCCGGTCGAACGCATAGCTCCCTTATTGTCAGTACACATACACTAGGAATGCAAAAACTCCTTATCCAAAAAGGTATCATTATAAACGGCCTTATATACGACGCAAGGCTCTATAACTATAAACTTCGCCTAGAATAATGCTACCGCTGCGCATAATAGGGACACACCTAATCCACATGCGCAGCACAGGTATGCTACGGCCACTGTGCAGGCCCCCACAATATAAGAAACTGCTCAAATTAAGACCAAACAAAATACGTAAACTGCCACCGAAGCACATATAAGGCGTAGGAGAGAGGAGACTGCATCAAATACAGGAGACGGAAGGTAAGGGCTTAACAGCTACGGGAATAACTGCATGCTAGGTTATACAAATAGAAACAACAGGCGATAAGCCAGGGGGGCGCAGGTGCCTTTCTAGCATTTCCTACCTTTAATACCGGGGGGCTAGGCTAGCCATCCCAAGCCTTAACGGGCCAGAAGCGTTACCGCGCGATATCACTAGACCGTACAGGGACATAAGGGTCACAGGGGACACAAGGGAGAGGACGCCCTGTAGGAAGACCATTATAGACAGCTACAGCAAGCTTAAGACCAGGACAATTAAGAATTAAACTTAACGCGGCAAATATAACATTCACAGCCGACTCTTAAAGGGCATACAGCCAACCAGTAAGAACAGGGGAGGAACCGGAGACAATAACAGATTCAAATATAGAAGCGCTACTAGGAACACAAGATACGGGAATAAAAAGCTCCACATAAAATAAGTAGTAACTAGGATGCAGACATAAGAGACAGAAGCTCTAAATGTCCTAGAGAAAGTAGAAACAGAGGAAGTAAGAAACAAAGGAGAGGCGAAGGACCCCCGCCGGGGGTCCGCCACCTATCCATTATATAGTACAACTACGGCAATACAAACCACCGTCTTGCAAGGCCCTTGCTAAACAGCTTAGACCCAGAAAAACACCACATCCTTACTATACAAGAGCCGTATTACAATGCCTATATATAATCAACATACTGCCCCCAAGAATTCCAGCTCCTATATAAACTAAAAGCAGCTACACACGTGTGCTTTATAATCAGCAAGGCTATCAGCCTATCCTTATGGTCATAGCAGGCAGTTAACCTAGATATTATAGTTATAATAATCCAGACATATAGGGGACTGGTTTAGATTATTAATATATATAACCCTAGGGTCGAAGGGGTCCCATAAATAGAGAATATTATATTGGTAATAAGCTTACTAGAAACTAAAGATACAGAGTTTATCCTATTAGGAGACATAAACCTCCACCACCTGCGGTAGGGGGGTATCTATATTACTGCCGAATAACAGGCAGAGTGCCTACTAAAAGCTATAGACACCTGGGGCCTTAAGCTAGCCACCCCCCTAGGAGTAATTATATAGCAATAAGGCACCGCTAGAAGTATAATTGACCTTATATTTATAGACGAAGGCCTATACTAGAGACTTAAAAGATATAACCCCAAAGAAGAATAGGCACTTGCTTTAGACCATATCCCTATCTAAATACAGCTAGATCTAGACATTAAGGCACAATTAAATAGCAAAAGATACGTAATAAGAAAGCTTAAAATAGACAGCTTTCTTAACACAGTTAAACAACAACTTTAAGACCTAGAAGAAATCCACCCGATACCAAATAAGCAAGGCTTAGTGGCTACCCCTAAGGAAATTAACCAAAGACTAGAAAGGATCTAGGCAGCAATTAAAAATAGGTTAGAAGAGCACTGCCCGGTCTTAAAAGTGGGCCCCTATACGCGACACACATAGTCCGCACAATGCGCGGTTTTTATTACCAGCTAATGATAAGCAAGAAGAAAATATATAAGTAGCCATAATCCTAAAGACGAGAGACATTATAAAGACATAAGAAACCAGCTAAAGAATACCCTAAAAAAAGAAGTAAGGAATAGCTGGAGACGGTTTATAAATAAGCATACTACTAACCCGAGCCTCCCCTATAATAAAGGTCTTTGGAGGATAGCGAAATAGATAAAGAGAAAGGCAGGACGTCCAGTAGAAGACCTATACCTTCCGCCCCTGCGAAGACTAGGTGAATTACTAGCCATAAGCGACAATAATAAGAAGGCAAAAATCCTTATAAAAAGATTTTTCCCCTAACTAGCTCTAGCAGACCTTAGCAATATTATAGGCGAAGCACTAGTGACTCGCCTGAGGGTCGACAGTGATATAATAATTAAAGAAATGGCCAGAACTATTAGCCGCCTTTTAAATAATATAGCACTAGGACTAGATAGGATCCTAAATGAAGCCCTAAAGACCTGCGGACTACTAATAGCACCTTGGCTTGCGGATATAGCTAAAGCATGCTTTATAATAGGCTACTACCTAAGACTCGGAAGAGCTATAATAACGTTTATCCTATGTAAAGAAGGCAAAGCAGACTACTTATTTCTAGGGAGCTACCGCCCTATTGCCTTAGAGAATACCCTTAGTAAGATCTTAGAAAGGGTAATAGCGGACCGCATAGTAGATATGGCAGAGGAACACGCCCTACTACTATAAAGCTAAATAGGGGCAAGAAAGAACCGCTTAACACTATCAGCACTTACGCTACTCGCTGCCACTATTAAATCAGTATAGGCGATGCGAAGGGACTTTGTAGTATTAATGCTTAGCCTAGATATTAGTGGCGCCTATAATAACGTACCCTATAAGCGTCTCCTATACATCTTTAGAGCAAAAGGCTTCCCAAAATGGATTATATAATTTGTTTAAGGGTTTATAGGCTAAAAAGAAACATCGCTAGTCTTTAGCGGATACTAAAGCCCCCCTATTATAGTTGCAATAGGAATACCATAAGGATTACCCCTCTCGCCTATACTTTTTCTTTTCTTTATAAGCAACCTACTTAACTCCTTTAAGGAAGGGGCAACCTAGGGAATAGGCTTTGTTAATAACACAAACCTAATTATATACGGGCCAACAGCCGCAAAGAATTGCAGAACGCTAGAGAAAGCTTATAACACCTATATAGAATAGGCAAGACGATATAGAGTCTAATTCTTACTAGAGAAGTACCAGCTAATCTATTTTATAAGAAAACGCAATTAATCTGCAAATCTCTAGCATATAATTCGTATCTAAGGCTTTAGGGGTTAGCCAGTTTAGGGCCTAAGAGTATTAGGAGTATAGGTAGACAGTAAGCTCCGGTAGAGCGTATATGCGGCCTAAGCGGCCTATAAGGGCCAAGTATAGTACATCGTATTATCTAGGATTGTTAATTCTATATAGGGCCCATGCTTCCAGAGGTCACGCCTACTATATATAGCAGTTGTCCGGCCAACCATAATGTATAGGTCCAGTATTTGGGCCATTAGAGAATCTAAGAAAGGCCCCCCTAAATTGCTCCTTAAACCACTCTAAAAGGTCTAAACAGCCTACCTCCGGAGTATAACAGGCGGATATAAGCGAACGGCCACAGCACTGCTTAAGAAGGAAGCTAATATTCCCCCCCTATAACTATACATTAAAGCCGCTGCAATATAAAGGGCGTAAAATAAACGCAATTCTAATGTTATAAAGTATATTAAGACACGCCTAAATAAACTATAGAGGGACCCTAGGGCGCCTTATAGGAGAATAAACTAATAACCCTAATGTAGGGAAGATATATTAGAGAAACAGGTAAAGAAAGTAGAGGAAAAATGGTGCTGCTCTAGGGCTTAGGCCCATATAGAGGAGGAAAGGAGACGTGTAAGAGGCCAGTAAGGACAATAGCAAGAGAGAGAAAAGAGCTAAAGTAAAGCATAAAAGAACGCTAGGAAACCAACTACCGCAATATAATACTAGCTGGACCAACGCTAGAGAGGCGTATGGGAGTCAAAGGTATAGAGGTTAACTAAGGTAAGAAGAACCCAAGCCGTAGCATGGTTAACGCTATAGGGGGTAAACACTCTAGGGCTCCGAGAAGGCCTAATAAAGGCAGAAAATATAATGGCAATACTCTTAAGAACAGGAGTAATAGGACTAAAAGACTAGCTCTACTAGGTAGGTGTTCTAGTAGGTAGCCCGAGATGCAAATATAGCTAGCCAAAACAGACACTAAAGCACGTAATACTGCTATGCCCCTTACGTACTAACTAAGAAGTAATACTCTTAGTAGCTAGCACAAAGAACTACAAGACACTACTCTTAATACAAAAAGGCCTTAAGGCGGTTACCCAGTAGCTTATTAGCTAAAATGTACTAAACCAGTTCCGGGTTGCAAAGGAAATGGCAATAAAAGGCAGGGGGGTGAGCAACGGGTGCCCCCTGATGACTCTATAGCAGTAGAGTAAAGTTTGCGATACTAGCGCGTCCGTAGGCTTGTTACGGCAGCAGTGGTTCCCAAAGAGGTCAAAAAGTAAGGTAGCAGGAGCACCACAGGTGACTCGCAGGCGCCTCGCAGGCGCCTCGCAGGCGAGTCCCATAAGGCGGGGAGATAGATCACGGGGTTTTCTTAAATAGAGTTTTCTCCCCATATGTATATAAGGAGTAGTCCGCGTGGGCCCAATAGGGATCCAAATCGGACGTTAAGCAATGAATTATTATTAATACTAGATATTTAGAAGAAATGTATATTAAAAGTTTATACCTCTAGTGCTTCTTTTTAGTAACTTTACTAATACTTAACATAGTATAACGCAGCTAGCTCCAATCCTAATAGCTACAATCCTTCTATAAATATACCGCCTTTAAGACTAGACTCTTTACTCTTACCAAACTTAATTAGTTTAAAATTAGTTTGGCTCGTACTAATATGCCTTTAAAATATATACGCGTTAGTAGTTTATACTACCAGTACCCCTTTATTAATTACTCTATTAACACTTAATATAGTATAACGTAACTAGATCTTCTAATAGCAGTACGCCTTCCACTAGCGGGAATATATTGCTTAGCTTGCCTCTTACCAACAATAGGCCTTCCGTAGATACCCTATTATATAGTTAACTGCACAGAAAGAAGCGTTATAACGATACTTAGGATATAAGATATAATAAACGAAGAAAAGAAAATATATAGGAAAAAAATACGAAATTGCTTCTAGGCACAGTAGTAATAAAATATTAGAATTATTATCTAAGGGAGTGCAGTCCTTTACTGTTACTAGTATTTAGCAATTTTAGCGTTTTAACTAGCCGCGAACCTAGTGTCGCTAGTAATAGTTAATTTAGCGTTATAAGTAATAGTTAATCCAGCATTACTAGTAACAGTCCCCCGCTATTACTAGTATTTAGTAATTATAGCGTTAGAACTAGTAGCGAATCTAGCATTAATAGTATTAGCTAATATATTATTAGCACCTCTGCTAGCCAGTTAAGCGCTACGGTTAATAATTATTATAAAAATATTAGTGGCAATAGTTCCAGTAGTCTAATGTCTTAGTATTACTTACGTTTGTATTATCCGCCCCTTTTAATATCTATTATACTAAGACTTCTAAGGATGCTTCCGTAAGCTATTATAAAAAGGTATTAAAACCCAGTTAGTAAAAGCAATGGTTAATTATAGGTATAAATAGGATCAAATTTCGGAAGCGTTTAAGATTAAAAAGCCTAGTTATAAATATTACTATTATAATATAACGCGAGGGCCTTATTATAAGTTATCTATGTAATAGCGAGAAACTAAAAACAAATTCCTAGACGACTAAAGAGTAAAAGGCGTTATATTTAACGCAATTGCTATAGAAATAGAATAGTATATACCTTTATAATATATATCTAGATACTAAAGGTATAGATTATATCTTAGTAACCCTAAAGTATTCTACTTACTACCGTTACAGTAAACACAAACTTAAAAGACCTAACTTCTCCCTTTTCCCCGCTTAATGCTTTATATACTAGGGTAAGAGTAAAAAAGGCGAGTTATAGAAGAGTTAGGAAGATAATATTTTATTTCCTCTTATACTAGTAAAAATAGAAAAAGTTTTTAAACTATTTTAGCTTTACTTCTAGGTAAAACAACTAATGCATATTCCTATTAATATAACGTCCTTATAAAAAGTAAAAGGGTAGAGTTATATTTAGAAGGAAAGCGGAAATATTAACGTTGGAGTAATTCAGACCTTTAAAGAGCTTAAAATTTAAAGCGAAGAGGTTTAATATAGGGCTAGGTAAGAGGAATAATAGGGAGATTAGGAGAAGTGTGTAGACAAATAATAATGGGTAAAAGGAAGAAGAAATAGTCACTAGAATAGTTACTCTTTAAAATTATATACCTATTATTTAGGGCTATAGAATCCCTATAAATCCTAACTGGTGTAACTTAGCCTTCTTATACTATAAGGTAGGTAGTAGCTTCCGTTATACGTGTATATAAGCCCTAAATCCTAGGCATTATATTAATATCATAGCAGATATAGATAAGTGGTGGCAGCTAGTAATATATTATATTTAGCAGCCTGCGCCTTAAGTACTACCTTACCTAGCTATCTCCTAGCCTTCTGCTGTATATAAATAGCTATCTTCCTACCTTTTAACCGCTAGACACTTTTTATTTAGCCTCTTACCTAGCTTAATAGATACTAACCCCGGTATACAGCACAGAAAACTCTTTAATAACTATAATACCTACGCAATAGTAAGAAGCCACTAGCAAATTAAAATTAGAATAACTAAAGACGGTATATACTCCTAATTTAGGCCCTAGTTTAATTTATTATACACTAACCTCTAATACACCTATAGAGGGAGACCAATCTTCCCTAGTTATACCACTTAAGATATAGCAAGAGGAATCGTATATAGAGAAAGAACACTAAAAGGTAAGAAAGTAAGTATAACTTCTATAATATATATTCTAATCCACAAAGGCTAAGAAAAGTGCCTAGGATATTATTTTTATAAAAGAGCACGATAAGAATAATATATATATTAAAGAGTATTTAAGACGCCGAAAACTTTACTAACTACCTAGAACTAGGAAGAAGGGCGCAAAAAAAGCCGCAAAACTAGCCTTACTATACCTTTACCTTTACCTCCACCTTTACCTTACCTACTTTAGAGTTATATAACGAGTGCGGTAGAGTAAATAATTAATCTAGTTTAAATTTCATTAGAGAAATAGGTAGCTAAAATTAAGAACGGGATAGTAAAGCAGGTAACTATACTAAAGGATACTATATAGAACTAGTGCGATAAACTTAAAAAGGGGACAGAAAAGCAGATTGCTACACTAAAGGACACTATAAAAAGAGAGTGCGAGGAGGTTAAAAAGAGAACGGTAAAGAAGCTTAAAATACTAAGGAATGCCTAAGACGTTTAGCTTAAAGCTCTTAAGGATATAACAAGACAGGGTGAGAATCTGCTAAGACGGACTAGTAATAGTTTTTAAGGGACATAATTAGATTGGCTTTTTAGCAAATCCTAGTATACTCTTCTAAAATTTAGATATTTATTAAACGTTAAGCTTTATAACTTTATACTAGTAATCTCTATCTTCCCTAATAACGTTTACGATATATCGCTCTCTTTAATAGATTAGATATTAACATTTAAGCGGCCTTTATTTATATCTCTTTGCTATAAAGCTCTTTTATAGCTTAAGTATATATTATATGCATATAATATTACGTATACTTGGTTAGATAGACAGTGCACGCTCCTACTAAAGAAATCCTATTCGCTTTCCCGTTTCTTAGTTCCTAATTCTAGATTTCCGTTTTCGGTTTCCTAAATCCTAAATCCTAACTTTAAAACATCCTTTTATATTTAATGCGTGGTAAAAATAAGTAATAATAGCCTAATAGAATAAATGCCTCCTATACTACCTCTTCTTCTATAGATATATTTTAAATCCTTTTATAGTAAAGGGTAATCTACCTTATACTTACTAGGTTAAGTTATAGGCCTTATATCCTTAAATATACTTTAATACTACCACACAGCCAGCTACTTAGACAGTAAGCCTTCTACCACCGTATTTTTATTACTTATTTAGATTCCACTATTATAGAGCTAATATATATATCTTTCTTCGTCTAGAAATACCACTACTTACGTTAATAAATAAATTACTATAGCGCTCTAAAAGTTTAGCGCTATTATAGGCTGTAGAATGTAGATAAGTAAAGTCTTACATTCTACTAAAAGCAGGGGCTAACATCTAAGTAACGGACGATTTTGGTTAGACACTACTATTACTAGCTGTAAGTAATAGGTATAAGGCGGTAGTAAAGCTACTTCTTATACGGGATAACATCGATCTAAACTTTAAGGATAAATTTGGGGCTACGCCATTGTTATTAGCTGCAGAATATAGAAGTAAGGCAGTAGTAGAGCTACTACTTACGCAGGATAACGTTAATCTAGATCCTAAGTGCGCTCTTAGAGATACACTACTATTATAGGCCGCGATAAACGGGCACAAGGGGGTAGTAAAGCTACTACTCGCGTAGGATGGTGTTAGCCTAAACCCTAAGGGCTTCCGTAATTAAACACCGCTATTAGCAGCTATAGAACGCGGGCACAAAGTAATAGTAAAGCTACTGCTAATAAAGGACGGCATTAGCCTAAACTCTACCAATATTAAAGGTCGGACCCCGCTCTTATAGGCTGCAGAAAGTAGATAAAAGGGGATAGTAAAGCTGCTACTTACGCAGAAAGGTGTTAACTTTAACTCTAAGGATAGCAATGGTCAGATACCACTTTTATAGGCTGCTTAATAGGCACGTAAGACTGTAATAAAACTGTTACTTAAGGATGGCGTTAACGCGAAATCTAAGAATAAATATAGTAAAATGCCATTATGGTAGGCAGCGGAGGGCTAGTATAAAATAAAAGAAATATATTTATTAAATACGCGGCTAGTAAGGCTTATAGATAAGGTATATAAGCTAGTAGTTTAGCTACTACTTAGAAAAGATAATAATGTAGACTTCGACACTATATATACTTAACTTTCCAGTAAATTAGAAAACTAGTTACTAAAAAGATTAAAGGCTATGGCCAACTTCCTTATGCTAAGTAAACTGTTGTCGCTAACTTTAATATCATCCTCTCTTTATTTATCTTTGTGCTAGCTATCTTTTAATTTCGCATTATTATTAAGTTATGGGGGGTAGCCTTATCCAAAAGATATCTAGCGATCTCTTAATAGTCCCTATAGATCGCGTAGTCGATTAGGCCATAAAATTTTAGCCCTAATCTATATAATAGGGGTTCCTTATTTATCTATATAACGGGATTACGTCTATTTCTAGTTTTCACTGCCTTATAAAGGCGCGTAGCTAGCTAAAATGCACCTAGTTTTTTTAACTAAGTACCTACAATTAGAATAAGATCTAGAACTTAATATTCGGCATCTTTTTTTTTATTTTTTTTATATCCGTTGTATTATACTACGTACAATACTACGCATGCAGCCTCTAGGCTATGGCGCTATAGTCCTATATACATAAATCCCTTAGGGCAGCTTAATATGTACGAGTAATTCTGTCCTAGTAGTTTATAAGCCCCTAATCTAGGGGTTTATAGTTCCTTAGTAAGATACTAAGTTATAAGCAACTACTAGGGAATGAGAAAACGGTAGAAAACTATAAGAAATAAGAGATCCTAACGCCTATCCCTGTCCTTTTGTAATTTATCTCTGTCCTTTTACTTACTAATATCTCTTTTCTAGAAGCCTAGTAGGAGTTACCTCCTTCTATAGATCCTGCTGTTATTAGCCACTTTCTAGTAGCTATCCCTGTCCTACTT